>Ga0310786_10001971_pt1 | contig 32323 bp, 20 predicted proteins | sample AusTroGonzalo_MG_FD_203881 | JGI IMG/M metagenome (GOLD analysis project Ga0310786, IMG submission 203881) | Bovine rumen microbial communities from tropical cattle in Woodstock, Queensland, Australia - Gonzalo_03 (v2) (version 2) | ecosystem: Host-associated > Mammals > Digestive system >...
CCGCCGGCTGGGTGGTCTCCAACGAGCCCTTCATGGACTTCAGCAAGAACTGGCTGAGCTTCTTCAAGCTCCGCGCCAGCTGGGGCCAGAACGGTAACTGCAACATCGATCCGTTCCAGTACCTGGCCACCATCGCCTTCACCGCGCCTTACTATTTCTCCGACATCAACAAACCGGAAGTGGGCGCCTATCCTGACATCCTCCCCAACGAGAACGTGAAGTGGGAAACCTCCGAGCAGCTCGACCTGGGCTTCGACGCCCGCTTCTTCCGCAGCCGCCTGGGTATCTCCTTCGACTGGTACAACAAGATGACCAAGGACTGGCTGGTGGACGCTCCGATCCTGCTTTCCTACGGCACCGCGGCCCCGTACATCAACGGTGGCGACATCCGCAACCGCGGTTACGAAATCCTCCTCTCCTGGGACGACACCGTGGGCAGCGACTTCTCCTACGGCATCTCCGCCACGCTCTCGCACAACAGCAACATCGTCACCCGTCTGGCCAACTCCGAGGGCCTGATCCACGGCGACGAGAACGCCATCGCGCAGAACACCGCCGAGATCTACCGCGTGCAGGTCGGTTACCCGATCGGTTACTTCTGGGGCTACGAGATGGACGGTATCATCCAGAACGAGCAGCAGAAGCAGGACTACCTGAACAAGTACTTCGGCGGCGACGCCGGCAAGTCCCTCCAGAAAGACGCCATCCAGCCCGGCGACGTCATGTTCGTCGATCGCGACGGCAACGGCAAGATTGACGAGCAGGACAAGACCATGATCGGCGACCCGAATCCCGACTTCACCGCCGGCCTGTCGCTCTATGTTCAGTTCAAGGGCTTCGACCTGACCGTGAACGGCTACGGCGCCTTTGGCCAGCAGGTGGCCAAGAGCTACCGCCAGTTCTCCGACGAGCCGGACGACAACTACTGCACCGACGTGTACACGAAGTACTGGACCGGCGAGGGCTCGACCAACCGCTATCCCCGCTTCACCCACGGCAAGCACGCCAACCAGGCCGAATTCTCCCGCGTCTGGCTGGAAGATGCCGACTACTTCAAGATCTCCCGCATCTCGCTGGGTTACGACCTCAAGCGGGCGCTGAAGTTCCTCCCCGTCCAGCGTTGCCACCTGTATGTGGCGGCCCAGAACATGTTCACCTTCACCGGCTACTCCGGTATGGATCCGGAAGTCGGTTATGGCGACGACCACAGCTGGGTCACCGGTATTGACAACGGTTACTACCCGTCCTCCCGTTCCTGGCAGGTGGGTCTAAACATCACTTTTTAATCCCTGAAGAATATGAAAAAGAATTTCTTATATCTCATCGCCGCAGCCGCGTGCCTGCTGCTGGTTGGGGGTTGTGACGATTTTTTGGAGACCCAGAGCCTGACCAAGAAGAACACCTCCAACTTCCCGATCAACGAGACGGACGCCATCCAGATGGTCAACGGCATCTACGCCGTCATGAACTCCAATATCAAGAACATCACGGAAGACCCGTTCATGCTCTTCGACCTGGCCAGCGACGACCGCCTGGGCGGCGGCAGCCAGTCCAACACCCCGGCCCAGGCTGCCGACCGTCTGATGAACAGCAGCATCAGCTGGCTCGAGCCCTGCTGGAAATACCGCTACATGGGCATCAACCGCGCCAACAACGCGCTGGAAACCATGGACAACGTGCAATCCTGGAGCTCCGACAAGATGAAGGGGCAGCTTCTGTGCGAAGCCTATTTCCTGCGCGCGTTCTACTATTTCAACCTGGCCCAGGTCTTCGGCAGCGTCCCCCTGGTGCTGACCACGGAGCCCGTGAACCTGCCCAAGGCCACGCCGGATGAGATCTATGCCCAGATCGCTTCCGACCTCAAGGCCGCCATCACCAACGGTCCGTCCACCAAGTATCCCGAATTCGGCGAAGGCCGCGTGTCCAAGTGGGCCGCCGAAGGTCTGATGGCCCGCGTGTGGCTGTTCTACACCGGCTTCTACAAGAAGGCTGACCTTCCCCTCGCCGAGGGCGGCTCCGTCTCCAAGAACGAGGTGATTGCCTGGCTCGAGGACTGCATCAAGAACAGTGGCTTCGGCCTGGTCAGCGATCAGCGCAACCTCTGGCCTTACTCCAACCAGTGGACGGCGCCCGACTACCCGTACGCCAGCGAGAACGGCCTGAAGTGGGAAACGAACGAGAACAAGGAAATCATGTTCGCCGTCAAGATGGGCAATGCCGGTTACTCCGACAGCCACGACGAGATGCGTTTCAACCGCCTTCCGGAATACTATGGTCTGCGCAAGACCTCCGAAGCGGCCTTCCCGTTCAACACCCAGGGCTATTCCAACGGTCCCGTTTGCGAGACCCTCTGGACCGACTGGGGCGCCGATCCTGACTACGAGGGCGATGTGCGCCGCGTCGGCTCCATCTGCGACCGCCGCGTGGAACTTCCCAACTACATGGGCGACTCCGCCAAGGAAGTGGAGAACACCTTCCTGCTGGGCAAGAAATACGTGGGCTGTGGCGCTTATGACCACGCCACCGGTACGCTCTATGTTGCGTTCAGCTACTTCTACGGCGGCAAGAACAGCAAGCAGGAAGGCCAGATGCAGTCACTGGTGTGGCTGCGCTTCGCCGACGTGCTGCTCATGCACTCCGAGCTCACCAACGGCACGGAGATATACAACGGCAAGAGCGGTCTGAACGCCGTCCGCGCCCGCGCAGGCCTGGGCGACAAGACCTACTCGCTGGAACTGCTCAAGAAGGAACGTCGCTACGAGCTCTGCTGCGAGGCCATCCGCTGGAACGACCTTCGTCGCTGGGGCGACGTGGCCGAGATTGTCAAGAACCAGGTGGGCAACACGATCACGAACGAGAAAGCCACGGGCAAGTACGCCTTCACGGTGGACTTCATGAAGCGCTACGAAGAAACCCAGGGCGGTTTCTTCAAGATTCCCGATTCCCAGATCACGCTGTCCGAAGGCATCCTGGAGCAGAACCCCGGCTGGGGCGATGGCACCAACTGGGCCAAGGGCGACCTCCCGTACAAGTTCAAATAGTCTGCTGACTATCCCCTTTCAGAACAGGGCTGCGAACGACATCGCAGCCCTGTTTTTATATGCTTTTGCACGATTTTTAAAAGAAACAAGCAACTTTTCACGATTGTTCCAAAACATTCTTATAAATAACCACTTCATTATTTAACATTCCCGAATATTTGGAAGGCAAGTGGCAGTTATTTAGCTTTGTCCTGCTTGGATTTAATAAGAAAACTAATACCAAACCAACTATTTTTTAATTAAAAACCAACGAAAATGCTAAAGAAACTGCTGAAAGTTGCTGGTATCTTAATGGTATTCAGCACTTTATGTGGAGGCCTCTCCGCCTCTGCACAGACGCAAGCCATCAGCGGCAAAGTGATCGATACCGGCGGCCAGCCGGTCATCGGCGCAGCCGTCATGGTTCCCGGCACCACCAACGGTGCCACCACCGACCTGGATGGTAACTTCACCCTCCGTGTCGCAGCGGGCACCTCGCTGGAGGTCTCCTGCATCGGCTACACCACCCGCCGTATCACGGCGGCCGACGGCATGACAATCACCCTCGAAGATGACACGGAGATGCTCGAAGAAACCGTCGTCATCGGTTACGGTGTCCAGAAGAAGAGCGACCTGACCGGCTCCGTGGCTTCCGTGCGCGAAGCCGAGCTCCAGAACCGTTCGACTTCCGACGCCGCCGCCGCCCTCCAGGGCAAGGCCGCCGGTGTGCAGATCTTCAACGACTCCGGTGCTCCGGGCGAAGGATCCTCGATCCGCGTCCGCGGTATCTCCTCCAACGGCAGCTCCGGCCTCGGCCCGCTCCTCATCGTGGACGGTCTGAAGGTTGACAAGATCGACTACCTCGATCCTTCCATGATCGAATCCATGGAGGTCCTCAAGGACGCCGCTTCCGCTGCCATCTACGGTGCGCAGGCCGGTAACGGTGTCATCCTCATCACCACCAAGAACGGCGGAAACGACAAGAGCAAGGACGGCAACATCTTTTATAATTATAAGATTACCCTTTCCCAGCTCGGCCACCACGCCCAGGTCATGAACGCAGCCCAGTACATCGACTGGCAGCAGCAGCTCGGCAACCTGGGCTCCATTGACGACCTCATCGCCACCGGCGTGTGGGACGGCAAGACCGACACCAACTGGGCTGACGTTCTGTACGGAACGGGCGTCACCCACAGCCACACCTTCGGCGCCCAGGGCGGCAACGACCGCGGCTCCTATTTCCTCTCCCTCAACTACGTGGACGAGGATGGTATGGCACGTGGCAACACCGATACCTACAAGCGCTTCACCGCCCAGATCAACGCCGACTACAAGATCAAGTCCTGGTTCCAGGTCGGTACGAACACCTCCATCGAGCGCCGCGAGCAGCAGAAGATCGGCGAGCACTCCGAGTATGCCGGCAGCAGCGCCGGTCTGCTGGGTACCCTCGTCATCGACCCGCTCACCCCGGTCTATTACACCTACGACGAGCTCACCAAGGACATGAAAAAATACGTGGACAACGGCGAGCGCAAGGTTTACGGCCCGGCCGACAATCCGGATTTGTACTACGCCGTCTCCAAGATTCTTGAAGGTGACGGTATCAACCCGCTCATCTACCGCGACCGCAACCAGAAGAAAGAAGAAGGCTGGCAGATCCGCGGTACCGTCTATGCGAACCTTACCCCGGTCAAGGGTCTGGTGATCACTTCCCGCCTGGGCTATCGCATCAAGCAGAAATACGAGAGCAACTTCGAAGAGCCGTACCATGCCAATGCCAAGGCTTATTCGAAGAAATACACAATCAGCGCCAGCTCCTCGCAGGATTACTACTATCAGTGGGAGAACTTCGCCAACTACAACGTGACGATCGCCCAGAAGCACAGCATCGGCGCCATGGCCGGTATGTCTTACACCTATTCCGACAGCCGCGGCGTGGGCGCCAGCCTGGAAGGCACCGACCCGCTCAAGGGCTACGCCGAAAACTTCCGCTACCTCAACCAGGACAACGGTTCCGGCACCAAGGGCATCAGCGGCGGCACCCCGAGCCAGAGCGCCCAGATCTCCTACTTCGGCCGTCTGATCTACAGCTACGACAACCGCTACAGCATCCAGGGCAACTTCCGTGCTGACGCCTTCGACTCCTCCAAGCTCTCCCTGAAGAACCGCTGGGGCTACTTCCCCTCCGTGTCCGCCGGCTGGACCATCAGCAACGAGCGCTTCATCAAGGACAATGTCGGCAAGGACATCCTGAGCCTCCTGAAGATCCGCGGATCCTGGGGTGTCAACGGTAACATCGCCGTGCTCTCCGGCTATCCCTGGTCCTCGGCCATCTCCTACAACAGCTCCAGCTACCAGTTCACCGACGCAGACACGGCCTCCCTGGGTTCCAAACCTTCCGGCCTGGCCAATCCCGACCTGACCTGGGAGACCTCCGTCCAGACCGACCTCGGTCTCGACCTGCGCATGTTCAACAACCGCCTGACCTTCGGTCTGGACTGGTACAACAAGGACACCCGTGACCTGCTCGTCAGCGTCTCCCCGGTGGCCGAGGTGGGTATCAGCCGCCACACCGTGAACGCCGGTTCCGTCAACAACACCGGTTGGGAATTCGAACTCGGCTGGCAGGACAGCATCGGCGACTTCCACTACAGCATCAACGGCAACCTGTCCACCCTGAAGAACAAGGTGACCTATCTGGAGCCTTCCGTGGGCCATCAGAAAGGTTCCGACTTCGGTAACATGAAGTTCTCCACCTGGTTTGAAACCGGCTACCCGGTCTGGTTCTTCCGCGGCTACAAGTACGCCGGCGTCAACGCCGAGAACGGCAAGCCCGACTACTACGCCGCCGACGGCAGCCTCACCCAGGCTCCGGTCGATGCCGACATGGGCTACATGGGCAGCGCCCTCCCGCCCGTCACCTTCGGTCTCACCCTCCACATGGACTGGAAGGGCCTCGACTTCACCGTGTTCGGCACCGGTGCCGCCGGGCATCAGCTGATGCCTTGCGTTTACCGCGTGGACCACAGCCAGATCAACTCCCTGGTGTACTTCTATGAAGAGTGCGGCAAGTCCCTCCCGAAGATCGAGAACATCCTGACCAAGGAATTTTGGAGCTCCTCCGCCGTCGTCTTCAATGGCGACTTCTTCAAGATCAAGCAAATCCAGCTGGGCTACACCCTGCCCCAGAAGTGGACGAAGAAGATCATGATCAGCAACCTGCGCGTCTATGCCTCCATGGACGACTGGTTCGTGATCACCAAGTACCCGGGCTTCGATCCGGAGACCGCTTCCACCAGCTCTTCCAGCGGTATGGGCCTCGACAAGGGTTCCTATCCGAACTCGAGGAAACTTATGTTCGGTATCAATGTTTCTTTCTAATCTGATTCGAATATGAAAAAGTATATCATTTTAGGCGTTTCCGTTGCCCTGGCGCTGTTCGCCACCACCTCGTGCAACCAGAATCTGCTGAACATTCCGCAGAAAGGCGTCATCGCTGATGAAGAATTCTATATTTCTGATGACGATGCACAATCCGCCCTTACCGCCGTCTATGACGAATTTATTTCATTGATCAACGCCCAGGGCAGCAACAACCCGGCCTGGAACGTCGTTGTCAACGCTCCCGGCGACGAACTCTACTGGGGCGGCGGTAAGAAGAACGGTTCCAGCTCCGGCGGCCAGGAGATCAACGAATTCCGCAACACCTTCGACAGCACCATCCCGCACATCCGCGTGGTTTACAAAGGCCTCTATTCCCTGATCTACAAGGCCAACCTCGTCCTGGACAACTTCTACGGCGAGACCGGCGAGAAGTGCGACTCCCAGATCAAGAAGCAGTGCGTGGCCGAGGCCCGTGCGATCCGCGCCTGGGCACACTTCAACGCAGCCGTCATCTGGGGCACCCCGCCGATGGTGGAGCACGTGCTGTCCAGCGACGCCCGTCCGACCAACTGCGACCACCAGGTCCTGATGGACTGGTGCATCTCCGAGTTCAAGGCTGCCCTGCCGGACCTCAAACCGCGTAACGGCAAGACCGACAAGGCGGGTGCCTACCGGATGACTTCGGGTGCCTGCGAGGCGTTCCTCGGCAAGGCCCAGGTCTTCAACAAGGACTGGGCCGGTGCCAAAGAGACCCTCAAGAAGGTGATTGACTCCGGCAACTACGCCCTGGCACCCACCTCCGACCTGCTGAACATGTTCCACAAGGTCGGCGACGGCAACGAAGAGAAGGTCCTCGAGATGAACTACGTCTACAAAGATGGCCTCAGCGGCGTGAAATACCACTTCCAGCGCAACCAGGCCCTCTTCTTCCGCAACATCAAGGAATATCCTTCCGTGCTTATCCAGGCCGGTGACGGTTGGGGCAACAACGTCAGCCCGACCCAGAAGTTCATGGACGCCATCATGGCCCACGAGCCCAATTCGGCCCGCCGCAAGGCGTGGTTCGTCTCCTACGAGGAGTGGCTCACCGACTTCCCGTACCCGCTGAAAGCCAGCACAGTGGATGTTCCGGATGCCACTGGCAAGAAGAGCAAGGTTTCCTACAAGGCTGACGCAGACATGACCAAGGACGAGAAGCTCATGGACTATCGCCGTGGCCTGAACTGCGAGAAGTATGACGAGACCTATGCCAATTACGGCTACTACTTCATGAAGTTGGCACCTTGGGATTCCGATCTGATTCCGAACAACGCCACGGTCACCGAAGAGAACCGCATCATTATGCGCTACGCCGAGGTGCTCCTTCTCTATGCCGAGGCCTGCGCCATGAGCAGCGACAGCGACGGCAGCGGCCTTGAGGCCCTGAACGCCGTGGCCGAGCGTGCCGGAGCCCCGCTCTACGATAAGCTGACGATGGACAACGTCAAGCAGGAGAAATGGTTCGAACTCGCTTGGGAAGGCACTCGCTTCTGGGACCTCGTCCGCTGGGGCGATGCAGCCACGGTGCTGGCCTGGAAGAGCCACGACAAGACCCCGTACCTGGGCGACGAGTTCTACATCAAGGGATCCATGGGCAAGAAGACCTCCGGCAAGCCGCACAAGGCACGCATCTCCTTCATCGACGACGGTTGGGCAAAGAGTGGCGGCGGCTACCAGGCCGGCAAGCATGAGCTTTACCCGTTCCCGTTCGACGTCATCCAGATCAACCCCTGGAACGAAGAGACGAAAGAAGGTTTGAAGCAAAACCCGGGTTGGGAATAGGGTTTCTTTAGAATATAAGTTCTTTTGAGAGGGCCGCTCCGGAAGGGGCGGCCTCTCTTTTTAAAATGAATTGAACGAATTTTGATACTTTTTACAATTTAATCAAAATTATCCGAACTAAAACCACATATTTTTTATTAACACGCGACTACTTGGATAATAAAACCCGCCATCCTACATTTGCTATAAGCAAAAACACGACCTATAACCAATCTTTTTTTAATAACCAATGCAAATGTTCAAACACCTACTGAAAGTGACGGGTATACTTGCTATACTCCTCACGCTGGCGGGGTCCTATCTGGCCTCCGCCCAGCCTCGGGCCCTCAACGGCCAGGTGCTCGATGCCAGCGGACAGCCGGTCATCGGCGCAGCCGTGATGGTACCCGGCACCTCCACTGGTGCCACGACCGATCTGGATGGTAATTTCAGTATCCGCGTCGAACCCGGCACGACTCTCGAAGTCTCTTGCATCGGCTACACCACGCGCCGCGTCACTGCCGCCAACGACATGACGATCACGCTGGATGACGATGCCGAGATGCTTGAAGAAACGGTCGTTGTCGGTTATGGCACACAGAAGAAGGCGTCCCTAACCAGCGCCATCTCCAACATCCGCAGCGAAGAGCTCACCGCCACCAAGCAGAGCGACGTCCTCGCCTCCCTGCAGGGTAAGGTTCCGGGCCTGCAGATCCGCCAGCGCACGGGCGATGCCGGTGACTTCAACACCGACCTCAAGCTCCGCGGCTTCGACGAACCGCTGGTCATCGTGGACGGTATCGTCAGAACCGCTCCCCGCCGCAGCCAGGAGACCAACACCTCCTACACCAACAGTAGCTCCGCCATCCTGGCCCAGCTCAACCCGGAGGACATCGAAAGCATCTCCGTGCTGAAAGACGCTTCCGCAGCCATCTACGGTATGGGCGCCCAGAACGGTGTTATCCTCGTGACCACCAAACAGGGCACCATCGGCGCCCCGACGGTCAAGTACTCCAACCGCTTCTCCTTCGGCGTCCCGACCGCCCTGCCGGACGAAGTGGACATCCTCACCTGGTTCAAGGAAGCCAACGAGATGTACGCCAACGTGGGCAAGACGGCCCCGTATCCCCAGGACCTCATCGACCACTACCTCAACGGCGATCCGGGCTACACGGATAATAAATGGTATTCCCAGTTCTACCGGAAAAGCTCTTTCCAGCAGAACCACCAGCTGTCCGTGAATGGCGGTAACAACCAGACCCAGTACTACCTGAGCGCTTCCTTCAACACCGATAACGGTATCCTGAACGGCCCGCAGCTCGGCTACAAGAGCTTCTCCTTCCAGGGCAACGTCACCACCAATATTACGAAGAACCTCAAACTGGTCTTCCAGTCCTCCCTGAGCTGGAACAACAAGGTGGGCGTGCCGCAGAACGCGAACCAGAACTTCTACACCCGCGGTCTGTATTCCGAGCGCTGGATTCCCTGGCAGGTTCCGAGCAACCCGACCCACTGGGCCTACAACTCCGGCAACGAGAGCCGTAACGCCATCGGCGCCCTGAACGGGGCCAACGGTTACGACAAGACCGCCGTCTCTTCCTTCGTAAACAACCTCACGCTCACCTATTCGGCTCCTTTCCTGAAGGGTCTTAAGATCCAGGGCCAGGTGGCCTACGACTACCAGCAGCGCGAGACCCGCCAGCTGACCCTCGCCTTCCCGCTCTATGACTGGCTGACGGACGAATACGTGTCCAAGAACAAGGACGAGAACGAGATGACGGAACGCTGGAACAACCGCCGTCAGCTCTACGGCAAGATCCAGGCGAACTGGTCCGGCAACTTCGGCAAACATACGGTCGGTGCGATGCTGGCGGCAGAAGCCTCCATCAACTGGAATGTGGATCTGCGGGGCGACCGCAAGTTCCTTGATTTCTACACGCACGACATCCTGGACCAGGCTGTCCCGTCCACCGCGGAGAACAACGGTTCCCGCTCTAGCAGCGCCAAGGCCGGCTACATCGGCCGTGTCAACTACGAATACGACGGCCGCTACATCGTTGAGCTCATGGCCCGCTATGACGGCTCATCTTTCTACGCACCCGGCTTCCGCTGGGCCTTCTTCCCGTCCTACTCCCTCGCCTGGAGACTCTCTGAGGAGAAATGGTTCAAGAACGCCATTCCCTGGATCACCAACTTGAAGTTCCGCTGGTCCGACGGTGTCTCCGGCCAGAACCAGGGCTCGGCCTACCAGTACCTGCTGGGCTACACGAAGACCAACACCAACTACATGTTCGATGACAACAACCCGATCATGGGCTACAGCAACACCAAGGTAGCGCAGACCCTCCTTTCCTGGACCAAGGCCTACATGCGCGACTTCGGTTTCGACTGGGAAATCAAGAAGGGCCTCATCGGCGGTTCCATCGACTGGTTCTGGAGAACGGAAACGGGCAAGTCCGCTGACGTGGAGGCCTCGCTGCCGGATATGTACGGCATCACCCTCCCGAAGATGAACCTGGACGCCACGCAGAACGTGGGTATCGACCTCGAACTCTCCCATCGCATGCGCTTCAAGGATTTCAACTACCGCATCACCGCCACCGCCACCTTCGCCCGCGAGCGCGACACGTACCAGCAGGCGGAACGGACGAAGATCTGGAAGTCCTCCCAGGCCTACTACGACGGCCACACGGAGGGCCGTTGGGACAACGCCCTGGACGGCAAGTACTATGAGTGGAGAGGCGGCCAGTTCGCCAACTGGCGCGAAATCAACGACTACCCCGTCCTGTACAGCACCTCCAGCAGCAAGAAGATGAATATGGCCGAGATGGTCCCGGGTATGTACAAGATCGACGATTACAACGGAGACGGCGTCATCACGAAGCAGGACCGCCACTACTCCTGGAAGGAAGGCAACCCGCCTCTCCAGTTCGGTCTGATGATCTTCATGGAATACAAGGGCTTCGACCTTAGCGCCACCTTCAACGGTGCAGCCCTCAGCCACAAGAACATGCAGCTGTCCGGCGGTATGGGTTATGGTTGGAGCAAGACCCTCTTCGTCAACCATATGGACCACTATCGCCTGGCGGATGGCTACACCGACCCGCGCGACCCGAATTCCGAGTGGGTGGCCGGTTACTGGCCGGCGCTCGCGCCTGCCACCGGTGCGGAAGACGCTTCTTCGAACGCCACCTACCGCTTTGTGCAGCCTTACTCCTGGGTGGACAACTCTTTCTTCCGCCTCAAGAGCCTTGAGATCGGATATACCATCCCGAAGAAAATCCTTAGCCGGATTCATCTCAAGAATGTCCGAGTCTATGCCAGCGGCACCAACCTCCTCACCTTCTGTAACCCGATCGTGAAGGTTTGGGACCCCGAAACCTACCAGGCATCCCGCCGTGGCGCCTCCGGTGCGCCGCTGTTGAGGACGTATGTTATCGGAACCAGCATCAGCTTCTAAACGATTTGCGATATGAAAAAGATATTAAAATATACATTTGCCATCGTCCTCGCAATCGGTCTCTGCTCCTGCGACAAGTTATTCGACAGCCTGGAGGGCGACCTGACGATCATGTCCGAGGAAGATATGTCTTCGACCCAGGCAGGTCTGGAGCGGCTCCTCTCGGATGTGTACGCCACCATTCCGATGGACGCGTTCAACACCAACGACCAGCACACGACGCTGGCCACCTACTCAAAGGCCAACGACTACGACATCGCCGTGACCGGTTTCTGGAACTACACGAAGATGCGTTCGATCAATCAGTTTATCCAGAAGATTGACGTTGCCCTAGAGAAGAAATCCATCAACAAAGAGACCCGCGACCAGATGCTGGGCGAGGCGATTTTCGCGCGCGCCTACTGCTATTTCGCCATGGTGCGCAAATACGGCGGCGTGCCTATCGTGACCGAACCGCTGGACGACAAGTACGACGGTGGCGCGAACGAAGGCCTTTACGTCCCGCGCAGCACTGAGAAGGAGACCTGGGATTTCGTGATCTCCGAGCTGGACAAGGCCGCAGATCTGCTCCCGGATGAGCCCAAGGGCGGAACATACCGCGCCACGAAGTGGGCAGCCCTCGGCCTGCAGTCCCGCGTAGCCCTGTATGCAGCCACCCTGAGCAAGTACTGGGAGAAGGAAGCCATTCCGAACAGCTACCAGTCTGTGGCGCAGAAACTCACCTACATGGAAGCATCCTATGCCGACGCCTACTTTGCCAAGTGCATCGAGGCCAGTGAGAAGATCATCAACTCCGGCAAGTTCTCCCTGTACGGCGGCGCCACCACTTCGGTCAGCAAGGCTAAGGAGAATCTGACCAACCTGTTCCTGGAGCGTCAGGACTGCGAGTTCATCTTCGGCAAATCCTTCAAGGACGGCACGGCCGACGCGGACAACGGTTTCGACCGCAGCAATTCCCCGAACCAGAAGCACGGCACCGGCTCCAACGCGGGCTGGGGCAACTACTCCGTCACTTCGGACCTGGTGGACCTGTTCGACAACTACGACGCGAAGGGCGGCCGCACCAACGGTACGATCAAGACCCGCAATGACGGCAAGGAGGATGTTTACTTCGCACAGATCGCCACTGCCGCATCGTCCTTCGACAAGAATGCGGACTTCATCCAGTACGATCATCCGCAGGATCCGTTCCTGAACAAGGACGCCCGCTTCCAGGCCTGGGTGCTCTATCCAGGTTCCGAGTTCCGCGGCGTCACCATCGTGGCGCAAGCCGGCTACTGGTATTTTGACGATAAGAATAAGGAGAAGCTCGAGTTCTATCAGGAGAACTCCGCCAAGGTGGGCGGCGTGACCTATTACGAGCTCGGCGCCTCCGACCAGAACGGCATGTCCGCCTACATCGATATCGGCAACGTGGGCACGAGCAACCACTCCTACTTCTGGACCACCGGATTCGGCATCCGCAAGTTCCTGGATGTCAACGCAGTCCTCGACAAGTCCACCAACCCCTGGTGCGACATCCGCTACGCTGAGATCCTGCTGAACTACGCCGAGGCCTATGCCGAAAGCGGAAAGGGCACTGCCGCCAAGGCGAAGCAGTACCTGAACGACATCCGCCACCGCGCCGCGTTCACCGATGACATCGAGCCCACGCTGGCAAATGTTCTTCACGAGCGTCAGATCGAGTTCGCGTTCGAAGGCCACGAGACCTATACCCTCTGGCGTCGCCGCGCATTCCTCAGCACCCGCTCGGGCGGCCCTCACCGCAAGCACACGGCCATCAACGTGCTCGACCTTCGCGACGGTAAGCCCAAATACATTTACGCGCGTGTCAATGCCTACTGGAGCGACGTGCAGAATTCCACCACCGGCCTCAACACCGACCTGCTGGATTACTACGGCGCCATCCCGAACTACGCCGAGAACCGCCTGGTCGTCAACCCTTCCCAGGAATAATTAAAGAATCAGCATTATGAGAAAGATATTAGCTTTACTTTCATTGATTGTTCTGGCCACTGCCTGCGACTGGTTCGTCTTCGACAATCAGGAGTATTACAACGCCTCGGTCGAAGGACGGATCCTCGACAGCAAGACCGGCCAGCCCATGCAGTTCGCCTTCCCGAACACCTGCAAGATCTCCATCATCGAGGAGGGTTGGACGGACAACGCGGGCAACCCTGCCGAAGAGGCGCAGGATTGGTATGTCAAGTGCAACGGTATCTACAGGAACAACCTTGTCTGGGCCGCCAAGTACCGCATGGAGACCAAGAAGCAGAATTTCTATCCGGTCAGTATCCCCTTCGAACTCAAGAAAGGCGCGAACACCGTCGACTTCGAGGTTACGCCGTATTGCCGCGTCCTTGACCCTGTCATCACCTATGAGGGAGGCAAGATCATTGCCCGCTTCAAGGTCCAGGTGGAGGACAAGAGCAAGACGCCCGATGTGGATGTCGCCCTGTTCGGATTCACCGACCGCTGGGTGAGCGACGGCAACAACAACTTCGACTTCGACAAAGTCCAGAAGGACGGCAAGAAGAAGAAGATTAAGCTCAACAGCGACGGCGAGGCCACCGTGGAACTGAAGATCGATCCGACCAAGGAGAGCGGCACGCAGTTCGTGTATAAGCGCGACCACTTCCTGCGGATTGGCGCCATGGCCAAGGGCAGCAAGGACAACTCCGGCAAGTACTACAACTTCTCTCCCGTCTTCAAGATGTCCAGCGACTTCCAGACGGTGACCGAAGTGACCAACTGGGAGGAGGAATAACCCCATCAGCCAATAATTAACCTTTTTTAGGGCCGCCCCGAGGGGCGGTCCTTTTAATTTTCACCCACACTTTCAAAAAATCGTCTGACGTTTAAAAATAGACCAAACGCCTTTTTTTAACGCCTGAATCATTCATAAATCAAATTGCGCCCATTCTTGCACCCGCCAATATTGAATCCGACTATATTTGCCCAGGTTCAAAAGGCCACGGATTAGTAGTGACACTTATAAAACAACCATTATATTCTAATCAAACCAATTTCCTTATGTTCAAACAACTGCTGAAAGTGGCTGGTATCTTTATGGTACTTAGCGCTTTATGGGGAAGCCTCAACGCCTCCGCCCAGAATCGTGCCATCAGCGGTCAGGTGATTGATGCCGGCAAGCAGCCGGTCATCGGCGCCGCCGTCATGATCCCCGGCACTAACACAGGTGCAACGACTGACCTGGATGGTAAATTCAGCATCCAAGTCGCGCCGGGCACTCAGCTCGAAGTCTCCTGCATCGGCTACTCGACGATCACCGTCTCCGCTGCCGAGGGCATGGTCATCACACTCCAGGAAGACAACGAGATGCTCGAAGAGACCGTCGTCATCGGTTACGGTACCCAGAAGAAGAAACTCCTCACGGGTTCCACGATTAATATTACCGGTGAAGACATCCAGAAGCAGAACACCACCAACGCCCTTGGCGCTCTCTACAGCTCTGTTCCTGGTGTGAATATCGTCCAGTCCAGCGGTCTGCCGGGTGCCAGCTACAATATCACCGTCCGTGGTATCGGTACGACCGGCAACTCCGACCCGCTCATCGTTATCGACGGCGTGGCCGGCGGTAAGCTCGACGACCTCAACCCTGCCGACATCGAGTCCATCGATATCCTCAAGGACGCTGCCTCCGCCGCCATCTACGGTGCCCGCGCCGCCAACGGCGTCGTGCTCGTGACCACCCGCCAGGGTAAGATCGGCGAGAAGAAGGCCACGGTCACCTTCGACGCATATATGGGCTTCCAGCAGCCGAACACCAACGGTGTGAAGGTTGTTTCCGCTACGGAATATCTTGACCTCATTTCCCGCGCAGGTCTGACTGAATTCGACAATATCGAGGAGACGATGCCGGTCCAGATGGAATGGATCCGCAAAGGTCTTTGGAATGGTACCGACTGGTTCAATTCCTCCATCAACAATAACGCCCCCACCAATAACCTGGTGCTCGGCGTGACCGGTGGCAGCGACTCCGTCCGCTACTCCTTCAGCTTCTCCAAGTCCTATCAGGAAGGTACCATCGGTGTGCCCAAGCCGACCTACTACGACAGAACGACCCTCCGCGCCAACACGGATTTCACCGTCCTGCGCAAGAACGACCGCGATGTCATCAAACTCGGTGAGAACGTGACCGTTTCCATCACCGACTCCCGCTCCATGGGTACCCAGGGCCGCGGCAGCGATGTGTCCAACCTCCTCACCAAGACTCCGCTCCTCCCGGCCTACGACCTGGACGGTTCGATTTATACCTATGACAAGCAGCTGCGGGACCACTGGGATGCCCGTGACAACGAAGTCAACCTGCTCCAGCAGCAGAGCCTCAAAGAAAGCGAAGGCAAGGGCGTGCGCGTCCAGGGTAATGTTTACCTGGAGGTCAACCCCATCAAGGAGCTCAAGCTCCGTACCGCCTTCGGTTTCCGCGCCAACGCCAATTTCGGCCGCGAGTACACGCCTGAGTATCAGCTCACCGCCTCTGACTACAAGGACTATGACGTGGTGAAGCAGAACGCCAACGTTTCCACCAACTGGACCTGGGAGCTCACCGCCAACTACAAGAAGACCTTCGCCAGCGACCACACCGTGGAGGCCCTTCTCGGTACGTCCATCGAAGGCACGGGCTGGGGCATGAGCCTCGACGGCACCCGTTCCCACACCAAGTTCGGCACCTGGAATTCCGCCAACCTCAGCTCGGTTGAGGGCGACCTGGCCGGCGACGAGCAGGCAAAGATGAATGGTAGCAACACCATTCCCTACAACAACCTGCTTTCCTTCTTCGCCCGTGCGAACTACAGCTACAAGGATAAGTACATGTTCACGGCCATTGTCCGTGCCGATGGTTCCTGCAACTTCGCCAAGGGCAACCGCTGGGGTGTCTTCCCGTCCGTCTCCGCCGGTTGGGTGATCTCCTCCGAGCCCTGGATGCAGTCCACCAAGCAGTGGCTCAGCTTCCTGAAGCTCCGCGGAAGCTGGGGTCAGAACGGTAACTGCCGTATCAACAACTTCCAGTACACCAGTACGATTTCGCTGGGTGCTTCCTACAACTTCTCCTACGACCAGATGACCAATTATGTTGCGGCCTATCCGGACAACATCGCCAACACCAAGCTCTCCTGGGAGACCTCCGAGCAGTTGGCCCTTGGCTTTGATTCCCGTTTCTTCCGCAGCAAGTTGGGCGTCGTCTTCGACTGGTACCGCAAGGATACCAAAGACTGGCTCGTGACCCCGCCGCAGATGGGTATCCTGGGTGCGAACGCCTCCTCTATCAACGGCGGTGCCGTGCGCAACTCCGGTGTGGAACTCAGCTTCACCTGGAACGACACCTTCGGCGACCTCCGCTACAGCGTCGGTCTCAACGGTTCCTACAACAAGAACGTGGTCCTCTACATCAACAACGCCGACGGTATCATCCACGGTGAGAAGAAGATCATCTCCGAGAACGTGGCCAAGGAAGACGGTTTCCGTGCCGAGCCCGGCAAGCCGATCGGCTACTTCCTGGGTATCGCCAGCGAGGGTATCTTCCAGAACCAGGCCCAAATCGACGAGTACAACGCCAAGGGTTACACCTTCATGAACGGTTACGACCAGGCTCAGCCGGGCGACGTGATCTGGATTGACCAGAACAAGGACGGCGTCTATGACGAGAAAGACTGCGTCGAAATCGGTAATCCGCACCCGGACTTCACCCTGGGCTTCAGCATCAGCCTGCAGTGGAAGGGTATCGACTTCAGCATCAACGGTTCCGGTGCTTTCGGCCAGCAGGTCATGCAGAGCTACCGCCAGTTCGCTCTCCAGGATCTCCAGGGCTACACCAACAACCTGGTAAACCGCTACTGGACCGGCGAGGGTTCCACCAACAAGTTCCCGCGTTTCTCCTCCGGTTCGCACAACAACTTCAAGTGCAACAGCTACAACAGCGATATCTTCATCCAGAACGCCGACTACCTCAAGATCCGCAACATTACCCTCGGATTTGACTTCAAGAAAGTGTTCAAGAAGATCCCGTTCCAGGCTCTCCGCATCTTCGTGACCGGGCAGAACCTCGTCACGATCACCGGATATGACGGTATGGATCCGGAAGTCGGTACCGGCGCCGCCGGCTACAGCTGGTCTTCCGGCATCGACACCGGTTACTATCCTTCCCCTAAGGTTTACATGGCTGGCGTCAGCATCAAATTCTAAAAGCGAAAGAATATGAAAAAGATATTACTTAGCATCGCTGCTTGCATGCTTGTTCTCATCAGCTGCGACAAGATCGACAGCATGCTTGATACGACCAACTATCAGAAGACTGATACTTCTTCCTTCCCCAAGACCGAGAAGGACGCAGAGCAGCTGGTCAACTCGGCATACTATTCCCTGCGTCAGTTCTTCGTCGGAAGTATTTTCCAGGTCAACGTTTTCCGCAACATGATCGCCAGCGACGACCTCTACGGCGCCGGCTCCACGAGCTCCAAGGAGACCAGCGCAGACGACCGTCTGCTTGCCCCCTCCAGCGACGAGGATAATTCCCCCTGGAAACGTTACTACGAAGGCCTGCACCGTTGCAACTTTGCCCTCGAGGCCATCTCCGACATGGATGACGCGCTCTTCACGAGCGACAACAAGAACTGGTACCTCGGTCAGACACACTTCATGCGCGCCTACTTCCTTTGGGAGCTTGCCGAGCGTTGGGAGACCTTCCCGCTGACGCTCTCTTCCCTGGTGGAGAATACGCCCCGTGCAACGGTCGACGAGGTTTACGAGGCGATCGCCGCAGACCTCAAGGATGCCATCAACCTCATCCCGGCCAAATACGGCTATTCCAAGGACAACAACCTTTGCGGCCGCGCCACGAAGTACGCTGCCGAGGCCCTCATGGGCCGTGTGTGGCTGTTCTACACGGGCTTCTACAAGAAATCCGAGATGGCCGGCATCAGCAAGAGCCAGGTAGTTGCCTGGCTGGAGGACTGCGTCAACAACTCCAAGTTCGGTCTGGAGAAGGATCCGCGCGAAATCTGGCCGTACTCCAACGAGTACTCCAGCGGTTTCGCCTACGGCACCGACTTCGACACCTGGGCCAGCCGAGAGAACCTCCACTGGGTGGGCAACCACAGCAAGGAGACGATCTGGGGCGTGCATTTCTCCATGACCGCTCAGTATGAGTACAATCGTCTGTCGGAATGGCTCGGCATGCGCAACTCCGCCCAGCGTCCTGACGACGACAGCTATCCTTACGCTGCCGGTTCGAACGCCAACGGATCCGTCAATCCCCTCGCCGTCAAGGAATGGTTCGAGGATGAGGATTACGGCCCGAAGGACAAGCGTTTCTACGGTTCCATTCTGGCCGCCAACAAGGCTGCTATCGAAAAAGCCTATCCTTGGTTTACCGAAGCGAAGGGCGCTTTCGTCGAGCTGCCCAATTTCCCGGGACATGCCAGCAAGGAAGTCGAGCGCACCTGGTTCTACACCAAGAAGTACCAGACCATGGCCTGCTACTCCGATGGTACGAAGAGCAGCAAATACAATACTTTCTTCTACGCCATCAACAGCGCCGTTGACAACAAGCCCAAGAACGGCAACAAGAACGACGCCATTCTGATCCGTTTCGCCGATGTGCTGCTGATGCTCGATGAGCTGAATGGAACCGTGACTGGTATGAACCAGCTCCGCGCCCGCGCCGGCCTAAAACCGTATGACTCCTACACCTTCGAGCGCCTCCAGAAAGAGCGTCGTTATGAGTTCTTCACCGAGGGCATGCGTTGGAACGACCTGCGCCGCTGGTATCCCGACACCGCCGGCGAGATCATCCAGGCGAACCAGGACGGTGGTTATATCGAGTATAAGGGCGCCAAAAACGTCTATCAGGAACTGCCCGGCCGCTCCTTCTCCCAGCGCTATGCCAAGACCCGTGGTTTCTGGATGATTCCGGAAACGCAGATCGGCCTGCAGGAAGGTATGCTTACGCAGACCCCGGGATTCGAAGATGGCGAGAACTTCCTCTTCGTTGACGGTGACCTTCCGTATGCCTCGAAGAAGTAAGGAAATGCCCCTGTAAGGCGAACTTCGCCTCCCTCTTTAGAGAGCCGCTCCCCCGGGGCGGCTCTCTTTTTGATTTCCCGGAAAGATCGTATCTTTGTCTTTTGATGGATCTCGACGAAAAATATATGCGCGAAGCCCTGCGCGAGGCGCAGGCGGCCGGAGCGGAGGACGAGGTGCCCATCGGCGCCGTCGTCGTGTGCCGTGGCCGCATCATCGCGCGCGGGCACAACATGACCGAGCGCCTGCACGATCCTACGGCCCATGCCGAGATGATCGCGCTCACCGCCGCCACGGAAGCCCTGGCGGGCAAATATCTCAACGAGTGTACGCTCTACGTGACGGTGGAGCCCTGCCCCATGTGCGCCGCGGCGCTTTGCTGGGCGCAGCTCGGGCGGCTGGTTTACGCCGCGCCGGATCCACGTCGCGGCTACTCCCGCTTCACCCCTTCCCTCCTCCATCCCCGCACCGAAGTCGCCTCCGGCCTGCTCGCGGAAGAATGCGGGACGCTGGTCTCCGATTATTTTAAAGGCAAAAGGTGAAGCCACCCGGCTCGCGCCGCCACCACCAGCAGCACAATCGCCACCAGCAGGATATCGCCAAAGATGACGGTCCCGCGAACATAGGGCATCCACTTGTCAGAGCGCAAGCGGTCTTCTTCCCGGGCGGAAAGCGACCAATGGTAGGCAAGCATCGAGAACACCAGCGGGAGAATCCCAGCGATGCTGTTTAGGGCAAACAGGACCAGAGAATGGGTCAGCGCCCGGGTTACATTACGTTCAGCCATAGCGTAAAATAATGGTAAGCAACAATCTTGGATCCGATGATGTAAAGGATCCAAACCCAGGGAAGGAACCGGCGGTTCCGCTTCACCAGACGCCTGGCAAAGGGAGCGGAGACCACGACAAACAGGCCCCAGACTATCAACAGCGTAAACATGGATAGTTCTGATTACGCCCCTAATATAGTGTAATTTCCAAGAATTATCAGCAGTTGTTTTCCCAACCGGGATAAATTGCTATCTTTGCACCCGGAATTGAGGTATGGTGTAATGGTAGCACTGCAGGTTTTGGTCCTGCCTGTTCTGGTTCGAATCCGGATACCTCAACGAAAAATAGCTGGCACAAGGCCAGCTATTTTTGTTGATGCATCACTACACTCCAACCTGCCGCGCGGCGTCGGCTGGGCGGGCACTTCCCTCGCGGGCGGCCAGTCCTCCACGTCATTCGCCGGCCCCGACCACCGGCTAATCCCTTGTGAGCTGGAAACAATTGAACCATAAACTTTTATAAAAATATACTCCCCCGAAATTCGGGGGGAGTATATTTTGCTATTCTGTTATGAGCCAGCGAGTTGCTGCTCACAGCGAAATCGGGCTAGAAGACCAGCAGGAAGAGTGCGGCGGCGAGGGCAGCGCCGGCGATCGGGCCGGCAACCGGGATCCAGCTGTAGCTCCAGCCGCTGTCGCGTTTGCCCGCGATAGGCAACACGGCGTGGGCGCAACGCGGGGCGAGGTCGCGCGCCGGGTTGATGGCGTAGCCCGTGGCGCCGCCCAGCGACATGCCGATCGACATGATGAGGCAGGTCACCGGGAGAGAGCCGATCGAGCCGGTGGAAGCGTTCACCCCTGCGACGGAAAAGGCGTTGCCGTTCGTGCCGAGCGCCAGGATGACGAACACCAGCAGACAGGTGGCGATGGCCTCGCAGAGGAAGTTGCGCCAGGGATTCGCGATGGCCGGCATCGTGCAGAAGGTGCCGAGGATGGTGTCCGGCTGGTCGGCCGTGGCCTTGTAATGATCTTTGTAGAAGACCCATACGAGCACGGCGCCCGCGAAGCCGCCCAGCATCTGGGCGATGACGTAGCCGGGAACGGAGGCCCAGGGGAAGGTGCCCGCAAGGGCCAGGCCCAGGGAGACGACGGGATTGAGGTGCGCGCCGGACACCGGCCCGGCAATCAGCACACCCATCATCACGGCGAAGCCCCAACCGAGGGCAATGACCACCCAGCCGGCGCCTTTGGCCTTGGAATGGTTAAGGGAGGTGGCGGCGCAGACGCCATCGCCGAGCAACACGAGCACGAGCGTGCCGATAAATTCGAAGATATATTGTTGCATCGTCTGAAGGATTAGCGGGTTAACGTGCGGCTGACGGCATCCTTCCAGCCCTGCTTGAGCGGATCCATATTGGCACCGGACGGAACAAAAGTGCGCTCGGTCTGCCACTGGGCGCGGATTTCGCCGAGCGAGCCCCAGTAGCCGACGGCCAGGCCGGCCAGATAGCAGGCGCCCATGGCGGTGGTCTCCGTGATCTGCGGGCGGATGACGGCGGTGCCCAGAATGTCGGCCTGGAACTGCATCATCAGGTTGTTGCGGCTGGCGCCGCCGTCCACCTTGAGTTCGGACAGCACGATGCCGGCATCTCTCTCCATCGCACCCACGATGTCCATCGTCTGGAAGGCGATGCCCTCCAGCGTGGCGCGAGCGATATGGGCGGCGGTGGTGCCGCGGGTGATCCCGCAGATGACGCCGTGCGCATACTGGTCCCAGTACGGGGCACCCAGGCCCGTCATGGCCGGCACGAAATAGACGCCGCCGTTGTCCGGCACGGAGGCGGCGAGCGCCTCGATTTCCGCCGAAGAGCGGATGATGCCGAGCCCGTCGCGGAGCCACTGCACGGCGCTGCCGCCCACGAAAATGGAGCCTTCGAGCGCGTAGTTGACCGTGTCGCCGATTTTCCACGCGACGGTGGTCAGCAGGTTGTTTTTAGACAGAATGGGCTTCTCGCCCGTATTCATCAGCAGGAAGCAGCCGGTGCCGTAGGTATTCTTCACGGAGCCGGGCGTGGTACACATTTGCCCGAACAGGGCGGCCTGCTGGTCGCCGGCGATGCCGGCAATGGGAACTGCATGCGCGAAGATCGTGGTCTTCGTCTTGCCGTAAATCTCGGAAGAGGAGCAGACGCGCGGCATCATCGAACGTGGCACGCCAAGCAGGTCCAGCAACTCCTGGTCCCATTCCAGCGTATTGATGTTGAAGAGCATCGTTCGGGAGGCGTTGGACACGTCCGTGACATGCACCTCGCCCTTGGTCAGCTGCCAGACGAGCCAGCTGTCCACCGTGCCGAAACGCAGCCGGCCGGCTGCCGCCTTCTGCCGGGCACCGGGAACATTGTCCAGAATCCATTTGATCTTGGTGCCGGAGAAGTAGGCGTCGATGATCAGGCCTGTCTTCTCTCGGATCTTGTCCACGAGTCCCTGCGCCTTCAACACGTCACAGAACTCGGACGTACGGCGGTCCTGCCAGACGATGGCGTTGTAAACCGGCGCGCCCGTCTCGGCGTCCCAGACGATGGTCGTCTCCCGCTGGTTGGTAATGCCGATCGCGGCGAGGTTCTTGCCGTTGATGCCGATCCTGGTGATGGCTTCGGCAATCACGGCCGCCTCGGACGACCAGATCTCCATCGGGTCGTGCTCCACCCAGCCGGGCTGGGGGAAGTACTGCGTAAACTCTTGTTGGGCCGTGGAGCAGATGTTGCCGCGGTGGTCGAAAACGATGGCGCGGGAGGAACTCGTCCCCTGGTCGAGCGCCAGGATGTATTGGTTCATAATGCTGTAGGTAAAGGTTATCAGTCAGACAAAGATAACAACAAAAACGGAGGAAAAGGAAATAATTGCTATCTTTGTCAAACATCAACCACGTTTATTTGCAATGAAAAGACTGATCATGTTCGCGCTGCTCCTCGCAGCGGTTTGCACCGCTTCCGCCCAGGAAGAAATCAAGAAAACCGGTCTCAACTTCGGCCCGCTGCCCGCTGTCAGCTTTTCCTCTGACCTCGGATTCCAGTACGGCGCGCTGCTGGACATCTATCAATACGGGGACGGCACCTACTATCCCGACTATAAGTGGAAGATCAATGTGGAGACCTCCTGGTACACGAAAGGCAACTCCGTTTACCACGTCTTCTTTGACAGCAAGCACCTGATCCCGGGTCTTCGCGTGTCCGCCGACCTGAGCTATCTTGGCAACAAGACCACTAACTTCTACGGTTACAATGGCGCAGCGTCCCTGTTTATCCCCGAGCTGAATAAGATTGTGGACGGTCAGGGGCTTTACATGATGCGCCGTGACGACTTCCGCTTCGAGTTTACGACGCAGGGCCAGTTCGGCGACAGCCACTGGGGCTGGGTCGCCGGTCTCGCCTTCAATAGCTATAAGACCGGACACGCCGTCAACAAGAGTCTGGATTCGGCTGTCGATCTATCATTGTATGACATCTACCTCGCCCATGATATCATTCCGGCTGCCGAAAAGAATGGCGGCAACCACCTCGACATCAAGCTCGGTGTTGTCTATGACACGCGCGACCATGAGAACAATCCGACGCGCGGTACCAACCTCGAGGCCTTCTTCTTCGGCTCGCCGGATTTCCTGAATGGTAAGCGGGACTATCGCAACGACTATCTCAAACTGGCCGTCCATTTCCGACAGTTCCTGCCGCTGACCGACCGACTCGTATTCGCTGGCCACCTGGCTTTCCAGGGCCTGATTGCCGGCAACGCACCGTTCTACTCCCTCCAGACCATCCAGCCGATCAATCGCAAGAACATTATCACCGACGGTCTGGGCTCCATCAGTTCCGTCCGTGGTACCGTGGTGAACCGCCTGCAGGGCAACAGTTATGCCTGGGCTAACTTCGAACTTCGCTGGTCCTTTGCCAAATTCCGCTGGATCAACCAGAACTGGGCCATCGCCGTGAACCCGTTCTTCGATATGGGAATGATCGTGGCGCCGTACCGGATGGAGCAGATGAAGACCCTGCTGCAGGATGATACCCGTGTGGCAACCGTCGGAAACAAGGTATACACCGTCGCTGACCTCTACACCCAGCAGGCAGAAAAGCTCCACATGAGCGCCGGTGCCGGCTTGCACGTCATCATGAACCAGAACTTCAATGTCGCCTTTGAGTTCGGCAAGTGCTTCAGCCAGAGCGATGGCAAGGGCCTCGGCATGAGGATCGGCCTGAACTACATCTTCTAGCCTACTGCCGACGCCGCGTGGGAAGGGCAAGCCCGGAATGACGGAACGGCTTGCCGTGCGCGGGCGTTGTACCTACCGCCGCTCCTGCTTGAGCGTCAGGCCCATGAAAACGATCGCGAGGATGCAGGCGGCGACCAGCAGGACGAAGGTCCAGCCCCAGCCTGCGGTCTGCGCCACCCAGCCGATGACGGTATTGGCGAGGATGAAGGTACCCAGGAAATAGCCGAAGAATCCGGTCAGGCCTGCGGCCGTGCCGGCGGCATTCTTCGGCGCCAGGTCGAGCGCCTGCACACCGATCAACATCACCGGCCCGTAGATAAAGAATCCGATGCCGATCAGGCTGATAATCACGACGGTAAGATTGTCCAGATTAAGCCAGTACAGAACGATAAACACCAGCACCAGCGCCATGAAAATCATCGTGGGCAGAGCCCGGCGGCCATGGAAGAGCTTGTCGGACAGCCAGCCACAGAGGAGCGTGCCCGGGATGGCCGCGAACTCATAGGCGAAGTAGGCCCAGCCGGCACTCTTGAGGTCAATCCCCTTCTCCGTCAGGATAGTCGGCGCCCAGTCCAGGCAGCCGTAGCGCACCATATAGACGAAGGCGTTCGACAGGGCGATGAACCACAGGAAGCGGTTGTTGAGCACGTGCTGGAAGAGGATCTCCTTCGTGGAGAGCGTCTGCTCGTGCTTCTCGGAATAATTCTTCGGATAATCATTACGCCAGGCCTCCACAGACGGCAGGCCGCAGGACTGCGGCGTGTCGCGCAAGAGCACGTAGGCGAGCAACGCAATGAAGAGCGCCACCGCCGCCGGAAAGGCGAAGGTACCGATCAGGAAATACAGCTCCTCGTGCGAGCCGTAAAACCAGCTGCCGAACCAGGCAGCACCGTACGTGGCCATCGGCCCCACCAGGGCGCCGCCCACGTTGTGCGCGCAGTTCCAGATGCTCATCATCGTGCCGCGTTCGCCCGGTGAGAACCAGTGCGTCATCACGCGGCCGCAGGGCGGCCAGCCCATGCCGTTGAACCAGCCGACGAGGCAGTTCAACACGCCCATCACCACGATGGCGAGGGCCTTATGTTCCGCACCGATCCACTGGATCGGAACGATCATGAAGCACATCGAGATGGCCGTCAGGATGAGCCCCAGGGGCAGAAACACCCGGGCATTGGAGCGGTCGGACACGCTGCCCATCAGGAACTTGGACAGGGCGTAGGCCGCAGCGTTCAGACCCAGCACGAAACCCAGCTCCGTCTTCTCGAAGCCGAGCGGCGCCATGGCCGGGATGGCCATCGAGAGGTTCTTGCGGACCAGGTAGAATCCAGCGTAACCGATGAAGGCGCCCAGAAAAACCTGCAGGCGCAGCCGCTTGTACTTGGCGTCGGCCTCAGGGCCGGTCTCGGCCGGTTTGTAGGCCGGCTGCTTGAGGATCGGGAGCATGCTATCTTACGGTTTCAATCAGGATGTCAGGATAATTGGAGATAATGGCCTCCACACCGCAGTCCACCAGGCGCCGCATCTCGACCGGGTCGTCCACCGTCCAGGGAACGACGCCGATGCCGTGCGCGTGGCACCAGGCCACGTTCTCCGGCGTCACGACGCTGGACTCCGGGCTCCACCACTGCGGGACGAAGTCCAGGTTCTGCAGCAGCGTCTCAATGTCGCCGCCGTCGTAGTCTTCCGTCAGATAGGAGAGCGTGAGCTCCGGCCACTTCGCATGCATATAGTTCAGCGCACGGGTATCGAAGCACTGGACGATCAGGCGTTCTCCGAGATTCTTCGAAAGCAGCAGCGGCACGCAGGTGTCGCAAAAGACGTGGTACTCGGGCCAGAGCGTCCCCTCCCCTTCGCCGGGCCAGGACTTGATCTCGATGTTGTAGTTCACCGGCTTCTTGGCGTAGCCTTCGGCGAAATCAATCAGATCGGACGCCAGCGGCTTGCCCACGGCCATCTTCTCCTGGCCGGGCCAGCGCTCCACGAAACGCTGCCCCACGTCGTAGCGCGCGATGCTGTCGTAGGGCATCGTGTAGAGGTATTCTTTCGGATCTTCCTCCTGAACCAGCGTGCCGTCAGGTCGAGTCGAGTAGCGCGGGTGGAAGTAGCTGTCGTGCGAGACGACCACCTGCCCGTCCTGCGAGAGATGCAGGTCGAACTCGAGGGTATTCACGCCCAGGTCGAGGGCGTGCTGCATCGCGGGAATGGTATTCTCGGGCATCAGGCCCGCGCCGCCGCGGTGCGCCTGCACGTCAATAGCGGGTTTGCCCTGGCAGGCAGCCAGGAGGATCAGGGGAAGAAGGAACAGGCGTTTCATAAGATGGCGTCAGCTAAAATGGATATCGGATTCTGCACAGAATAGCCCGTGGACATCTCGATCTGCCACTTGCAGGTCTCGCAGTCACAGGCAACGACCTCGGGATCCACGGCGCGGATCTGCTCGAAAAGCGGCGCGCCGATGGCCTGCGAGGCCTCGTAATTCTCTTTCTTGAAACCATAGGTACCGGCGATGCCGCAGCAGGCGGAGTCCAGCAGGGTGAACTCCACGCCCGGAATCATTCGGAGCAGCCGCTCGGAGAAGACGCCCCAGCCCAGGCGCTCCATGTGGCAGGGAACGTGGTAGGCCACCTTCTTGTGGTAGTCGGGCTTGAAGCGCAGCGTGGCGCCGGCTTCCAGCCGCTCGAAGACGAAGCGCGTGGCCATCTGGATGGCATCCCGGACGTCGGCATTGTCCACGCCCAGCAGGTTGGGATACTCGTCGCGAAGGGTCATGGTGCAGCTCGAAGATGTGGTCAGCACCTTCACGCCCTTGTCAGCCTCCGCCTTGCGCAGGGCGGCGATGTTGTGCTCCGCGTTGCGGCGCGCCTGGGCGGACATGCCGTTCGTGATCATCGCGATGCCGCAGCACTTCTCCCCGTCCAGCAAGCGGACACCCACACCCAGCGCGTTCAACACCTTGACCAGGTCCTTGCCAAGCTGGGGGTAATTGTAATTGACATAGCAGCCGTGGAAGTAGGCCACCTGCTCTTGGTACAGAGCCTGCTCCTTGGCGCGGCGCTTCAGATAGGACTCGAAGCTCCGGCCGCTGTATTTCGGGAACACGCGCCGGTGGTCCACTTGCAAGGTGGCATCCAGCACGCTGCGCGTCAGTCCCAGGCTGGTCACGCCGTTGACCACCGGCGCGAGCGGACGCGCCACCGTGCCCATCAGGTCGGTGGACGCGAGGATGCGGTCGCGCAGCTTCGGCGCGGAATGGTCGTATTTGATGCGCGCCGCCTGGATCAGCTCGGCCACGCCCACGCCGGACGGGCACGCCACCTCGCAGCGCTTGCAGTTCATGCAGTATTTGAGCGCGTAATGGAAGAAGTACGGATCCTTGAGGCGGAGCCTCTCTCCGTCCGGGCCGGCCTGCTTGGGGCCGGGATAGCGGGGATTCACCTGCAGCACGGGACAATAGACCGTGCACACGGTGCACTTCATGCACTCCTCGAAGTTGTGCTTGCTGCTGGTCTTCTCCTGGTGCTTCATGGCTATACAGTTTTTAGGATTTCATCAACGGCGAGGAAGGCGCTGCGGATGGCGAGTCCGGCACCGGAGCCAAGCTCGGGGCGCGTGGCGCCCAGCACGGAGCCGATGGCGTAGAGGTTCTCCCGCGGCTGCCCGCCCACGAGCAGATGCAGCGCCGCGTCGGTCTTGACGCCATACTTCATGTACGGCTGATCGCCGGCAAACTCCTCGTTATACCAGGCGTTGCGATCCTCGTCGAAGTCCACGTCCACGCCGAAGACCGGCTCCCAGACGCGGAACGGATTGGACCGCAGGCCCTTGGAGAAGAAGCCGCCGGAGGCGAGGATGAAATGCGACGCCTCCAGGGCGTGCGCATCCAGGTTGTGCGTCCGCACGCTCCGGATCTTGTTTCCTTCTACCTGAGCATCCAGCGCTTCGTCGCCGGTCAGGTAGGTGCCGCCGAGCACCTCGTAGCGGCGTTTGAGGAGCCGCTGCGTGCGGATGCCCGGGATCGAAGGGGGCATCGTGCCGGCGAAGACAACGCGCGCGGGAATCTCCTGGCGCAGGCGCTCCGGCACGGACGTGTCCTCCAGACCGCAGAGCTGCGGCAGGACCACGGCGTCCTCGTCCTTGATCAGCAGGCGGATCTGCTGGACAATCTTCTTCCAGTCGCGGTCCACCAGGCGTGCGAGCTGGACCGAACGCAGCTCCACGGAGCCTTCCTGCAGCTCTTCCGGCAGGTCCAGTGAGCACAGGCGGCACTGGATGCCCTGCTTCTCAAGGCCTTCCGCGAGGAAGGCGGAGAAGAAGTCCAGGTAGCCCGGCACGCAGGCGATCAGCGCCTTGTCGGCAAATTTCGCCTCGGGGAAGAGGCTGATATCCTCCAGGGAGAGCTCCGCTTCGCGGAACGTGCCCAGCGGCGTCAGGCGTACGCCGGGATTGTAATGAACCCGGATACCTGCGCCCGCAAAGAGCGCAGTCAGCCGCTCCGGGGCCTCCTTCATGGACTCAAAGCTGCCGGAGAAGAAATGCAGAGCGTTCTGCCCGGTGCTGACGATGGCAGTGCTGCGGCCTGCCTGCTGCAGGCTGATGCCGGCTACCAGACCGGCCAGGCCGCCGCCGATGATGACAGTATCGAATCTCATAGGCCCAGAACGTGTTTATAGACCCACTGCGTGTATTCTGCTTCGCGGAGCGATTCGCCCCAGCCGATCGGATAATTGCCCTTCCAGCGCTCACCCATGAACTTGAGCAGGTCGGCACGCTCGCGCTCGGCGCAGTCCTGCGCCTTCGCCAGCAGACCGGCCGCCCGGCAGGCGCAGAATTCGCCCTGGCAGGTGCCCATGCCGACGCGGGTGCGGCGGCGCAGGTCCGTCAGCGACGACACACCCATGCGCTCGAAAGCATTGTTGACCTCCCACACCGGCACTTCTTCGCACTCGCACACGAGTTCCTCGTCCTGCCGGCTGCGTTTCGGCATCTCGGACACGACGGAGCCCAGGCGGGCCGTCGCGGCCTTCTGTGCCGTCGAAGGCGCTTCCCAGATCTCGCGGGCCACCTCTTCGTAGCTGCGTCCGGCGGACCCGATCAGCGGCGTGGTCGCCGTCTCGCAGGCCTTGTCCACGCCCAGCTTGCGGCAGACCACGTCCGTGGCCTGCTCCGCCATCTGGCGATAGGTCGTCAGTTTGCCGCCCGTGATGGTCACGAAGCCCTTCAGGCCGTCGCGCGTTTCGTGGTCCAGGCAGACGATGCCGCGGGAGATGTTGCGCCCCGTCGGGTCATTGTCGTCGCTCACCAGCGGGCGCACGCCCGCGAATGCCCGCAGGATGCGGGTCTCGGAAAGGGCCGGCGACAGCTTGGCGCCTTCGGTGACCAGGAGCGTCACCTCGTCCGGCGTCACGGACACCTTGTGGCAGTTCTCCAGCGGGATGCGCGTGGAGGTCGTTCCGATGATGCATACCGTATCGCCCGGCACGAGGATGTCGGCGTTGGAGGGTTTGCGACAGCGGTTGATGACCATGTTGTTCACGCGATGCGCGAAAATCAGCAGGGCACCCTTGGACGGGTACATCCCGACCTGCACCCCGGCCATCTGGGCGATTTCCTGTCCCCAGACGCCACAGGCATTCACCACGACCGGCGCATAATAATCTACCTCGCGGCCCGTCTGGACGTTACGCGTATGCACGCCACGAATGGTGTCGCCTTCCCGGATGAAGCCGGTCACCGCCGTACGCAGGCGCACCTGGGCGCCGCGCAGTTTCGCGTCCAGCATATTGGAGGCGCACAGGCGGAACGGGTCCACGCTGGCGTCCGGCACGCGAACGGCGCCGATCAGGTCCGGATTGACGGACGGCTCCAGCTGGCGGGCCAGCTGCGGGTCGATGATCTCCGCACCGATGCCCGCCTTGCGGCAGGCTTCCACGAAAGTATTCTGATAGGAAAGGTCATCCTCCGGGAGGGAGATGAACAGGCCGTCGGTCGGCTCGATGCAGTGCGCCGCGATGCGCCGCAGGATCTGATTCTCCACAATGCACTCGGCCGCCGACTCCGGGTCGTTCACGGCATAGCGGGCACCGGAGTGCAGCAAGCCGTGGTTACGGCCGCTGGCCCCCGTCGCGATATCGGCGCGCTCGATCAGCAGCGCGCGCAGGCCGCGCATGGCGCAGTCACGCATAGTTCCCGCCCCCACGACGCCGCCGCCCAGGATGATGACGTCAAATTCTCTTGGATCCATTTAAAAGCTTCTTATCCTGCAAATTTACGAAATCTTCGTTATCTTTGCAGACACCACAAGCACATATTGCAGCATTATCACCCTTTTCCGAATGATGAAGAAAAATTTCACCCGGCTTTTCGCCGGCATCCTGTCTGTCCTGGCCCTCAGCAATTGTGCCGCAGGCAAGTACATGTCCCGCTACGCCCTCACCCCCACCCCGCATGGCATCGAAGATATCGAGCGCACCCGTCACAAGGCGGACTCGCTCCTGCCCGGCAGCACGGCCTGGTACGACTCCCTCAAGGTGGCCGGCATCCTCAAAGACACCACCATCGTGGGCTACCGCGACTTCAAGGTGCACGCCTGCTACGTCCCCGCCAAGAATCCCGCCGACGCGCAGGGCACGGCCATCGTCGTGCACGGCTACGGCGACAACCACCTCGTTTTCCTGTACCTGGTGCGCATGTACCGGGACGAGTTCAACTACAACGTCCTCTTCCCGGACCTGCAGTACCACGGCTACTCCGAGGGCGACCACATCCAGATGGGCTGGTACGACCGCCTCGACATCGAGAAATGGATCCCCGTCGCGCACGACATCTTCCAGGATGATTTCATGGTGCTCCACGGCGTGTCCATGGGCGCAGCCACGGTCATGATGACCAGCGGCGATCCCCTCCCCGACTACGTCCGCTGCTTCGTGGAGGACTGCGGCTACGCCTCCGTCATCAAGCAGTTCAACCACAACCGCCGGCAGCGTTTCTGGTTCATCCCGCCCGATGTGCTCCAGAGCGCCAGTCTGGTGACCAAGAAAAAATACGGCTGGGGCTTCTGGGAGGCATCTTCCGTCAAGCAGCTCGCCAAGTGCGACCGTCCGATGCTCTTCATCCACGGCGACGCAGACGACTTCGTCCCCTTCAAACACCTGCAGATTAACTACGACGCCAAGGTCAACGGCTACAAAGAAATGTGGGTCGCCCCCGGCGCCGTCCACGCAAACTCCTACGCCAAGTACCCGAAAGAGTACACCCAGCACGTCCGCGACTTCCTCGCGAAAGTCAAGCAGATGAACTAAAGAAAAAAGGCCGGCTGACTGCCGGCCCTTTTTTCTTTTATGAGATCCCCGATCAGGTCGGGGATGACGGTGCACACAGGTCGCGGATGACGATGCTTACAGCGTACGCTTGATCTCGATGATCTGGAAGCCTTCGATCATATCGCCTTCCTTGATGTCGTTGTAGCCCGCGATGGACATACCGCACTCCTTGCCGGAGACGACTTCCTTGACGGCGTCTTTGCCGACCTGCAGGGAGCCGAGCTCGCCGGTGTAGATGACGATACCGTCGCGGATGAGGCG
>Ga0310786_10001973_pt1 | contig 32295 bp, 26 predicted proteins | sample AusTroGonzalo_MG_FD_203881 | JGI IMG/M metagenome (GOLD analysis project Ga0310786, IMG submission 203881) | Bovine rumen microbial communities from tropical cattle in Woodstock, Queensland, Australia - Gonzalo_03 (v2) (version 2) | ecosystem: Host-associated > Mammals > Digestive system >...
CGTTCGATTCTGGCTTTATGGTCGCTTCGCTCAAAATCTTTAAGGAAATCTTTCAAAGTGGTGACACCCGGCACACCCGACGCACCTGAAAAGCTTACCTTTAGCCGTCTAAAGCTTACCTTTTCGCTGCTAAAGCTTACCTTTAGAATCCTAAAGCTTACCTTTTCGGAGCTAAAGGTCACCTTTAGAAACCTAAAGCTTACCTTTTCGGGTGCGTCGGGTGTGGGCGTTTTTCGTTCTCTTGCGTGCGCGCGCGTGGAAAGATATTTTAATTGTAAGAAAGGTATTGTATATTGAAAAAACTTCGTACCTTTGCCCCATGGACGTAGTATTCATTCTGTTTCAATAATGATTGTCATAGTAACGGTTTTGGCGTATTTTGCCATACTCTTCATGATTAGTCGCGTGACGAGCGGAAAGGCAGATAATGTGATGTTCTACCGGGCTAATGGTCGCGCTCCATGGTATATGGTGGCCTTTGGCATGGTTGGCGCATCAATTTCCGGGGTTACTTTTGTCTCTGTACCTGGCATGGTGCTCACAAGCCAGATGACTTATTTGCAGGTGTGTCTTGGATTCATTGTCGGCTATTTTGTGGTTGCGTTCGTGCTTCTACCTCTTTATTACAAGCTTGGGCTTACCAGTATTTATGCGTATCTGGGCCAGCGACTGGGCCAGCGGTCGTACAGGACGGGAGCGTGGTTCTTCCTGTTGTCGAAGATGACGGGTGCTGCCGTGAAGTTCTATGTGGTCTGCATGATGCTCCAGCAGTTTGTTTTCGAGCCGGCAGGTTTTCCTTTCGTGTTCAATGTCGGTATGATGGTGTTGCTGATATGGCTTTACACCCGTCGGGGCGGCATAGGCACGTTGGTGTTTACTGATAGTTTCCAGACGCTTTGTCTCTTCACTGCACTTGTCTTGATAATCCTTTCCGTCATCTCAGATTTGCATCTGTCGATAGGGGAGGCTATCGGTGCTATTGCCAATAACGATATGAGTCGCGTTTTTGTGTTCGATGACTGGACATCGCCCCATCTCTTCTGGAAACAGTTCCTAAGTGGTGTGTTCATTGTCATTGTGATGACGGGGCTGGATCAGGATATGATGCAGAAGAACCTGACTTGCCGCACATTGCACGACGCCCAGAAAGATATGTGCAGCTATGGTGTGGCTTTTCTCCCAGCCAATCTGCTCTTTCTGACTCTTGGCGTGTTGTTGACAATGATTCTTGGCACCGAGATGAAAGGCGACGAGTTGCTTACTACCTACGTCCAAAATGCTACCAACAGCCATATCCTGATGCTTATTTTTACGTTGGGCATTGTAGCTGCCTCGTTCTCGAGTGCTGACTCTGCGCTGACTTCGCTGACCACTTGCTATTGCGTTGACATACTCCGTCGACCTGACAGTGAGCGGCTTCGTAAGCGTGTTCACATCGTCATGTGTCTATGCTTTGTGCTGTTTATCCTGTTGTTCCGCTATACAAACTCCACCTCGCTTATCGATGCCATCTACATTCTTGTTGGCTACACGTATGGCCCATTGTTAGGACTGTTTTCTTTCGGACTCTTCACACGTCGTCAACCCAATGACCGACTGGTGCCTTACGTGTGTATCGCTTCGCCTGTTATATGTTTTGCTCTCAACGTGATAGTAAAGCGTTACTTGGACTACAGTTTCGGATATGAACTATTGATGCTAAATGGTCTCCTCACGTTTGCAGGACTATTTTTGTCTTCCATGAGAGTGACGGGTGACACGAATAGTCTGCAGAAGGACGCTTAGTAGGATGAGTGCGATGCCGATGTAGAATGAGAAGTTGATCTCGCGTCCTTCGCCGAACAGAAGGAAAGCCAGAATGATGGTATAGCACGGCTCCAGGTTATAAGTCAGGTTGACGGTGAAGGCCGACAGCCGTTTTAGAGCTTGAATCTGTAGCAGGTACATACCGACGGTGCAGAACAGGGAGTGGCAGAGCATGAACCAGAGGTTTGTGCCATCAGGGATGACAAGAACGGACTGCTGGCTGGGGAAGACCATAAGGTAGAGGGGGATGATGGCGCTGACAGCAATGAGCCCTCCTGACATTTGGTACATCAGTACGGTTCGGCTTCGCAGGCCTACACTGGCTTTTTTGTTGCAGATGGCATAGAGGGCACAGACCGCTGACGACACGATACCGATGGTGATGCCGTAGCGATAACGGGCATCAAGGGAGAAGATGCAGAGGACGCCCGCCACGGTGATGAATGAGAAAAGCAACTCTATGCCAGACACCTTACGTTTATAGATGATAGGCTCGAAGATGGCAGTGAAGAAACCTATGAGTGAGAAGCAGATGACGCCAATGGAGACGTTGGAGGCCTTGATGCTGCCGTAGAACAACATCCAGTGTAATCCTAACAAAGCTCCGCATCCGCAAAGCTGAAGAAATCGTCGCCATTCTATTCGCGGCAGACCTGTGAACACAATCAGGATAAGCGTAGTAAACATCATACGATACCACACGATGTCCACCTCGTTGAGTGTTATCAGTCGGCCGAACAGACCGGTAAACCCAGCCAGAAGCACGCTGAGGTGCAGTTGTAAGAATCCTTTCTGTGTTTCGTTCATTAGAACATTGGAATATCTTCGAAGTGATTGATTGTCGGTTCTCCGCCATCGGGGGTACCGATTATTGAGATGACATCAAACCGAATGTCGTTGTTGATATGTTTGTACTTGACGTAGTGGTTGACGGCTGCCCTCAGATTACGCAACTTCATGAAATTGATTGCGTCCTCTGGCTCTCCAAACACGTTGTTTCGACGTGTTTTTACCTCGACAAAAACCACAATGTCGCCACTGCGGGCGATGATATCAATGTCACGATGCCCGGATTTCCAGTCACGTTCTATAATGATGTAGCCTTTGTTCAATAGGTATTTTGCAGCCACCTCTTCGCCCCATTTCCCCAAGTCATTATGTGCAGCCATGTTTCCGAAGTTAAAGAAGTTATAGAAGTTCTACTATTTTAAGATATTCCGCCATTGCTCTGCAATTCTGCTTATGTTGAATCGTTGAGCGATGACAAATGCTTCTACAGATTTCTTTTCCCAGTCAAGCCGTGTGGCCTCTTGTAATCTTACGGCAAGCTGTTTGATATCGCCGTTTTGAAAATAGAGGGCGAAGTCTCCCAAAATCTCCTTGCTAGTAGGAATATTGCTGGAGACGATGGGCAGTCCATGAGCCATTGCCTCAACAAGGACAAGTCCAAAGCCTTCCCAACGGGAGCTGAGCACGTAGACTTGTGCTTGTGAATAATAGCTTTGGATATCTGTAGTGAAGGGATGGAGCAGGATGCGGTCTTCTAACTTGTATTCTGCAATCTTACGTTGGTACAGCTCTTTTTCGGGACCTTCGCCTACGATGTCGAGTTTCCATTCAGAGTTCTCTTTGGCAAACAGTTGGAATGCATCAATCAGGAGGTCAAACCCCTTATGCAGACGTGAGAATCGTCCTACAGCGAGGAAGTGCTTCGAGGTGCCAGAGGAAGGCTTGCCAGGAGTGAGGGTCAGAGGGTTGTAGATGACGGTAGGGGAAAGCTGCGGATCATAGGCTTTATAGCTGTCGGCATCATGGTGACACAACAGGATGGTGTCGTTGAGCTTCCGAAACTGGTAGACATAGTGTCGCTTGAGGTCAGGCCCGATATAGCGTGATTCGGGATTGAAGAGAGCCTCGAAAGAGTTGTGTATCCAACCGATGCAGCATGTGCCATGCAGATAGGGCTTGAGTGTAGCCAGTCGTGCTGCCAAGGGGGCGTGTACGCCGATGATGACGTCGTAATGTCCCTGTGATAGTTCTTGAACAAGAGCCTTTCGGAGCTCTGATGGAAAGGAGCTGTGGGCATAGAGCTCGGAGGCGTAACGTCCTTGTGGCTGCATCTTTCGGTAGAATCCGCTATAGGCTTTGCACATTAGACGTTTCATCCGTCCGATGGTAGGATAACTAAAGAACCGATAATGTATGTCTGTCGTTTCTAGGTCGTAGAGTGTAGTGTCCTGTGTGCTTGGCTTGTCTAAGGTAACGAAGGTCACGTCATGATCCTTCGCCAGTTCCTTGGCAATGACTGCCGACACTCGTTGCACTCCTCCTATGGAGAATATGGAGTCTGTGAGAAAACAGATTTTTTTCATAGCTCTAATGCTTTGAAGAAATTCTTTGCATATGTCTCTTTATCGAATAGTTGTGAGCGTTCAAGTGAGGCTGTCGCCATTTTTTTTCGTTTCTCAGGATGTTCGTATAGTTCGAGGATGGCATTGGCAAGATGGTCAACAATATTGTCTCTATCTACAATGGTTGCAACACCTTCGCAGATTTCTGGAATGCCACCACTCTTCGTCGTAATCAGTGGCAGTCCTGCTGCCATTGCCTCTACTACGGTTAGTCCGAAGGGTTCTTCCCATAATGAAGGTACTACTGCTATGTCGGCCATCTTTAGATAGGAGGGTATTTGCTGGTAGTCAACGAATCCTGTGAAGATGACTTGTCCCCTAATCTCCTCGCAAGCTTTCTCCAATCGCTCAGTAAAGGGCGATCGATAAGTATCATTACCATAGAAACTGGCTCCGATGACCAGCAGCTTGATATGTTCTCGACAGGCCGTTTGGCCAATAGCTTCTATCAGTTCCAGGATACCTTTCTCTTCTGTGAGTCGACCACTATAGACAATGACAAAATCCTCGCTCTTGAGCCCGAGTGTCTGTCGCTCTTTAGAATGTGCGTCGAAAAACCTGTGGGTGTCTATGCCGTTGAGAACAGTTACACATTTGGAGTCATTGGAGTTTATGCTTCTGACACATCTCGTGACATAGTCTGAGGTGTTAATAATGAGCGCGACACTATCGTATATCTCCTGATATTGGTGCACCTGATGATTCAGGTAGTCGTTCTCCTGATGTATCACCATTGGTATTCCTAATTGTTTCAGTCGGATTACGTAGCCTGGACGGTTTTCTATCAGTAGCAAGTCGTAATAGTTCTTTTTGATATCTTGAATAATGCGCCACAGGAAATACTCCGTGGTGGTGTCGTAGTAACCCTTTGCATGAAACCACTTATATATTCTCTTGCATAGTTTGCTCCAGAAACTGTGCAGGTCTATGAATCGGTAGTGATTGTTGATGGACTTGGTTGCCTCATGGACTTCTGCCTGTGGATGAGCCATTGAATAGACTGTGATGTCGTGTAGACGATGTGTGTCGTTATATGCCAGACAGAAGTCCAGCAGGTTTTCTACAGCTCCTCCCATGACTGCAGGAACGGGCAGTCGTCCGGATGTTAGAATGGCAATTTTCATATATCTTGTGTCCAGTATTCTTCTGTATTCTCTCCACTGGCAAAGTGATAAAAGTCTTCTACTACAGAGAAATCTCTGTCTGTCAGCTGTTGGTCGCGTGTTTTGATGAAGCAAAGTGGTACCTCTCCGATAAACGAGGCCCAACGGCTATAGGTACTCCATGGGCCTAAGATGCGGTCACACAGTGTCAGCGTGTATAGGTCAAGTATGTCACCTGAAGGCTCCTTCCCAAAACGATAGCAACGGCATCCCTCAAACACATTAGTGTCAAACGGAGCATTGCTGCTGATAAAGAAGGCAACTTTACGGTCTGCATAGGCGTTTTGCAGTAGGAGCATATATCGATGATACTCATCCAACGTATAATAGTAGCGACCGTCGCGCCAGGTCTGGTAGTCGCCATGGCGGATGTGTACGCCAATCACGAAGTCGGCATCCTTTCTGATATCACTCATGAGTTGTTGTGCTTTCTCCATGATTTCCTCGCGTGGTCTGAAAATCTGCTGTAATTCTTTTTTTGTCGCTTTCAGATTGCTGGCATCGCTCATGGTTTGCCATCCCTTGGTAAAACCTAAGAATTTAAAGATTTTGTCCCATATTTTATTGTGCGTCACCTTCCATGTCAGCCCTTTATAGTTGTTCCAACCATTGCCTCGCTCCAAGTACCATTTGTGATACAAGGGGAAATAGATAAAAGGGCAATGGAGTAGGTTCGGGAAGTCTTCGATGGTCCAGTCATAGAAGAGAATGACCATCTTTCGTCGCTCAGCAATACACTGAGCGACACTGGCTACATAGGTCCACAGACGATTACAGGTCTGTCCAGGGGCATCACAAATAACTCTCATGCGCTGATGTTTCTGCAAAGATAGTAATTCTTATTGAAACAACCAAAAAAGAAGGTAAAAGTTTTGTGTTTCTTATTTTTATTCGTATTTTTGCAGCAAAGGAATAACACACACAGAGTAATGGTTAAAGAAATACAGCAAGAAAGTCGTCTCGTATGGCTAGACTGGATGAAAGTCTTGGCCATTCTCTCCATTATTTGGGGGCACTTCTTCTCTGCAGGTCACCTTTATCTGTATGTCTTTAGTGTACAGGTGTTCTGTATTATTTCTGGCTTCTTATGGAAGAAATCGCCTAATTGGAAGATTTGCCTTCAGAAATGTTTCTGGCAATTGTTCGTGCCTACTGTCATCATGAGCATCATCATGCAGTTGGAGGCTTATCTGCGTTGTTTTGCCTTGGGACAAGACTATGGCATTTCATGGTCTTGGTTCTTTGAATGGTTGCTGTTGGGCCACCGATGGTGTATGGGACCCTGCTGGTACTTCTATACGCTGATAATCATGAGAATACTCATGCAATTACTGCCTCAGAGATGGTGGGTATATCTGTTGACGTCCATTGTCATCGCATCAGGGGCAGTCGTCTTTCAACATTTCGACTATGAAATCAGCAATGCTAATGTCAACGTACTGGTATGTATGCCATTGTTCTTGATAGGTGTTCTCATTAAGCCGTTAAAGTCATGGCTTTGCGGTTTGCATAACAATGTGACAGAAGTAATACTGTTGCTAACGGGAGCCATATTGGTGTACATGTGCGGACGATATAATGGCTATGTGTGGATGTATCTTTGTGGTTATGGCCATTCCTTCTTGCTGTATGTCATTGGAGCTATGGCAGGTCTGCTGGTGTTGTTTGTGGTTTCAGTGTGGTTAGGCCGTTTGCCTTATCGTCAGATGGTGCTCACTCTTTCGAAAGGATCTATCCTCATTATCGGTCTTCACATCATTATTGTCCGCCGACTAACGGAATTGTCCGATCGTCTGTGGGGTGAGGACTTGCTGTTGTCTGTAGTAATTCTTTTTTGTTTTGTCCCCATCATCCGCCTTGTTGAAATCTTCTTTCCAATTCTACTGGGGCGATATAGGAAATAGTATTCTTGCTATTCAATACACAGTTGCTGACCATTTAGCGAAAAAGAAGTAGTAGACTCAATACTCATTGTTTATATGAGTAACAATACCATTCTTTAGAAGAACCTGTTGATGAACTTGATACAGACAATAAGCCACTTGCGCTGCTTGTCGTCCTCACAGATACTGAAAAGACGGTATAGACTCGTTTTGTCTAATTTGGCCAGCGTTTCATAGTCATTGTAGACGCCTTGGGGCAGGAACTCATGCAACCAGGTGTTGATTTCCTTCCGGTTTCTCTCCCATTGTTGTTCTGATACTCCGCCTTCCTCACGTCGGCAGACAATCTCTGGGATAAATTGCACCTGTTTGTCTTCCGACACGACTTTCTCTGTAAAGAAAATCCAATCGGACACAAGCCGATAGTCTTCACGGTAAGGAGAGTCTATGAAGAGTTCGCGCTTGATAAAACTACTCTGATGGTCAAGAGTGGCTATGAAAAAGTGCATCATCGTCACCCTGGACGGCTGAATCGAAGCATGTCCTTGCTGTTTCGCTTCATTATAGTGGTAGTCACGTCCCACGATGATGTCGGCGCCCGACTGATAGTCGGCCACCCGCTGAAGTACATTGACGTCATAGAAATAGTCACCGGAATTCATGAAATTCAGATAGTCACCCGTAGCCTTTCGGATGCCCTTGTTCATACCATTGTAGATGCCACTGTCTTTCTCTGACACCCAATAGGTGATTTCTTTGTCGTATTCCCTCAGCATATCGGCACTACCGTCTGTTGAGCCGCCGTCAATGACAATGAACTCAAAGTCGTGGAATGTCTGGCTAATAACACTTTCGATGGTACGGCGAAGCCCTTCCTTATTGTTATAGTTGACTGTAATGATGGAAAACTTCATTTTTTATGGATGTATTTGATTCTTTTAAGACTGTCTTTGCCTCCCTTAGCAAATAGTAATGTCGTTGGGAGTTCAATAGTAAGGAAAATTACCATGCCAATTGCACTGTATGCAATCCAGCCGCTAATGGAATGGTAGGGACTGATAGGGACGAACTGAATTAAAAAGAGCGATATTCCAATAGCAAAGGCTGATATGGTATAGTTGCGAAGGACTCCTTTCCAGTAGATCCAAACAGACTCCTTAAATCCAGAGCTAAAGAGATAATAGGGTTTCCATAGGACAACGATAGAGAGAAGACTGATAATCTTTCCCAATAGGATACCGATAATGCCCCATTTCAAGCCGCAGATAATAGTGATGGATATGTTGATAATTAATTCTGCCCATGCCGACCAGACGTCAGAATAGAGCCCATGAGCATAATTGAATGAATCGATAGAATTCCGGGAGTTTGTAATATAGATGTAAATAACCAGTAGAATAAGAATACGATTATCCATGATGTATTCCGAGCCTACCCAATGTGAAATAAAAGGTTCCAAAAAGGCATAGAGGGAAAAAGTCAATGTGGCAGCAATGGTGTGTTGGATGGTCGTGTATTCCCAGAACACCTTAAGCATACGTTTCTTGTCGCCCTCGGCAACGAGGTTGCCCACACTGGCTCCTACGCTGCCGGTAACGGCAGAAAACATGGATATAAGCTTTGAGATTATTATCATGTAATTACCATAGTATGCCACCATCTTCAATGACACAAAGAGGAAGATGAACAGCTCGTCACTCTTAACCAGTACGAAGTCCTTTATTTTGTGAATAAAGACTTGCTTCGTTTTCGTGATTACTTCAGGGTATCTCTTCATGAGTTGTCGTCCCTGATGCTTGTCAACATTCAGCCATGGATACTCCTTGTTGATTTTCCAGTTGAGAATGATACAACCAATGATACTGAAAAGGAATTCTACAGCTACCCAGACATAGAGATTCTTGAAATGATAGGCAAGATATATCTGTAGTGCCAGTTTTACCAGGTTTGCTGATTGGTAGTATATAGCCACGAGATAGTTCTTTTGGTCGGCTGTAAGCAGTATCTGGCGGTAGTTTATGAAGTAGCCGATCATGGAGGAGCCAAGGAAGGAGTAGAAGGCAAAATAGATGATGGGCAGCCCCAGGTCTGCATGGGCAAATATCAGGGGGAAGAAGAGGCTGATGATGAATGCACCTGCGAAGATAATGGCTCCAATTCTATTGTACAGATATCCCAGGATAGAGAGAATCTCCTGTATCTCTTGCCGGTTGTTACTTTGCAGAGGCTTAAACAAGAAATATCCTATGCAGGCTGAGATACCCAATTCTGATAGATTCAGGTATCCAAGAATGTTGTGTAGCGTGCCTGTTAGGCCAATGAACTCTGCACCGAGATTATCAAGAAAAATCTTGCGGGAGAAAAAGGTCAGAAAAAGCGATAGAAAGTAAAACAGTAAGTTTACTTTCGCGTTAAGAATGCTTTTCTGAACCCTATTGCCCATTGAACGTACAATATAAGTTACTTAGTCACTCACTCACTTTCGTGGGTAGTGTGAATGAAATCCGTATTCTTGTGGTCGATGTGAAGAATATTCTTTATCATGCGTAGTACCAAGCCTGGTACGGCCATCACTTTGCTGAACGAACGGAAACGTAATGGCGCGGGTATGGCAATAAACAATGCTATGGCGAAACAGATGAAGAGCACCCACCACTTGGCACACCATTCTGGTACGACAACGGTCATCAGTACCGACATGAATGCCAATATTACCAGCAACATGGAGCGGGGGATAAGTGCCTGCTGAATGGTCTTGTCTATAAAATTGATGTTGCCATGAAGAAATGCGTGAGGAATGCGAGGCAACATGCTCAGCAGACTCTGTATCTGAGCGGTCATCCATCGCATACGCTGTCGTTGGAAGTTGTCCTGTGAGCTAACCTTTTCATCGAAGACGTGAATGTTGGCAGCATATTTTATGAATATGTTCTGACGCAGCAGCAATGCTTCCATCTCACGATCCTCGCCGGCGGTCGTCAGCAGGAACACGTTCTTGCGGAAAAGGTCGTACTTGAAACACATACCAGATCCAATAAGGGCAGAGGAGAGGCCGATACGGTTGTGAGCCTTGCGGAACAACGTGTTGTTGATTTCTTCGCTTACGCCATCAAGAACAGCAACGTCATTATTGGAGTTCTTTGCACAGCGATGACATTGGATGACGTCATAACCAGCATTGCATAGAACGTTTAGCTGGCTCAAGAAAGAAGACTGGACAACATTATCTGCATCAAGTACAACGACATGGTCATATTGTTCGTCACCGATTGTATCGATGGCATACTGCATAGCCTTGGCCTTTGAACTCTTTTCGAAAGAGGGTTGTAGCAGTCGGATAGGAAATTTTTCAAGAAGCTCGTTTGTCTCTGGCTGCATGTGGTCGGAGATAACCACGACGGTGTAGTGGTCCTGCGGGTAATCCTGATAGCCAAACTGGTTGACGGAATTCAAGATGACGCGATCTTCATTATAGGCAGGGTAGAGGATAAGAAAACGGCGTAGTTCATTTCCTATAAGATGGGGTGAGCGATTGTAGGTATAGCTATTCTCTTTGCTGTAGAACAGGGAGATGATTGCAAAAAAGCAGACATAAGCTGTCGATGCAGCAACTATAAGCCATAGGGCAATGTCGACATAGTGTATGACAGTCCAGAACATAGCGTTTAATGTGATTTACGTAACCTCTTGATACGGGCTATGATACGTGTTGTCATGCTGTAGCCCAAACGGAACGGCAGTAGCAGGAAATCGTTGTCCCAATTTTTGTCAACCATATGGTTTGGAGTGGCGAAGCAGAATGAGAAACCGAGAATGATACCGACAATCCACCATTTAAAAACCAGCGTGAAATAGATGAAAGGCAGCACAATGCTCATCGCCAAGATGATGGCAACGGTTGCAAGACGTGGAATGAGCAGCCATTGGATAATCTTGTCAGCGTAGTCGTAATGACGGTTGAGGATTGCACTTGGAAGATGGAGAATGTTCCTCAAAAGATTCCTGTACTGGGCAATGGCCCAGCGGCGACGCCGACGGCTGAAGTCGCTGGTACGGCGGGACTTCTCGTCGTAGACATAAATATCGTCATAGTAGTCCAGGAAAATACGTTGACGTAAGAGTAGCGCTTCAAGCTCTTTAGCTTCATCTTCGGTACGAACTCTCATGATGTTGCGCTTGAACCAGTCATATTCAAAGACGACACCCGAGCCACTGATGGCCGCTGATAAGCCTATGGTGATGTGTCCGCGGCGGAATATAGAAGTATTGATCTCCTCAAAAATTGCATCCAGACGGGCAGAAGTCGTGTCGAGATTTTTGGGAAGGCGATGGGTTACGATAGCTTTTGTACCTGCATTTTCAAAGGCATCGTTCACCTGTTCAAGGAATTGCGGTTCAACGATGTTGTCTGCATCGAGGATGATGACGGCATCGTAGATTTTGAATTCGGGCAGATTGAGAATAGCATATTGTAGCGACTTTGCCTTGGTACTCTTCTCAAAGTTTGGCGTCAGTAGTGTAATGGGGTTTTGAGCCAGTTTCATGTTTGTCATCTCATCCTGATGATCGCTGATGACGACAACGTCGAACAGTCTCTGTGGATAATTCAACCCCAGCACAGACATGACGCTTTGGAAGACAACATCATCCTGACGATAAGCCGGAATTAGGATGATGAAACGGTTTTGTCGCTTCGCTTTCGTCGCTGTGTTGTTCTTGGAGAAAAGCGAAGCAATTGAGAAAAATAGCAGGTATAATGTCGTCATGGCAACTCCAATAAAGAGTGTCCAGTCAATGATGTATAGTATAAGCCAAAATCCCATATAGTAATTGTGTTATTTTTGTTGTTATTATTCTATTATCATTTTAATTTGTTTCTTGTTTTTTCCCGTAGCGCCCCTTGAGGAAATCACTGTAGGCTTTATGAAGTGCTACACGTTTTTGATGCCCATTTCTCCCTAAGTTACGTAGAACATCGCGAATTGCGACTGGCCCCAGTAGATAGAGATATGTTAGCCATCGTTGAGGCTTTCTGATGTTCCGACGAGTGAAGATAAGGCGATTACGAGCCAGATAGTACGTTTTCAATGGACTGTTTTGGCCTGTAGTGCGACTTTCCTTGTGGTAGATGGTAGTCTTTGGTTCATACCATAACTCAAAGCCTGCACGACGCATCATCATAGACCAGTCGTATTCCTCATAATAGAGGAAGTAACATTCCGGCATCGTCCCGACGCGTTCTACTACCTCACGTTTGACCATCATGGCTGCTCCGTGAAGATAAGGAGTACGGTGGGCAGTGTCATATTGTCCGTGGTCTTTTTCTCCACAGCCGATAGACTGGTTGCGTAATGTCAGGGAGGAGAGGGGAGTGAAGCCGGCAAACTGTATGGGGTTGTCATCCCATGCAAAACGGATTTTCGGACATACAGCACCGATGCTGTCAGAACCGCTAAGGCGATTGATAAGCGGTTGGAGAGAACCATCGAGAACGGTGTCGTTGTTGACGAAAAACAGGTAGTGTCCTCTGGCGGCTTTGATGCCGAGGTTATTGCCGCCTGCAAATCCGAGATTCTGTGTGCTGCGTATAACCCTAACTTGCGGATAGCGTTGCTCGATTATGGTAGCCTCGTCTTCGAGAGAGGCATTGTCAACCACAATCACTTCCAATGAGTCGTCATTGAAAGGGATAGAATCAATCAATGCACAGGTGTCATCCAGACCATTGTAATTGATTGTTATAATCGATAGCTCAATATCCAAAGTTCAATATAGTTATTAAATTATACAATCTTGGTGTCTTTTATACTCTTGATGCCGCTTTCTTCTCTAAACGCAAACGCTTCTTTTCATTTTGTTTGTTTAGCTCCTCCTTTTCATATGCTATCCATTCATCTTCAATATATGGTAATATATATACGATTGCCAGTCCTCCATAGAATACGAGACAGTTCGGGAACTGCATCAGTATTTGATTTCCGTATCCTCCCAGCTGTTGCGACACCATTGCACAGAAGAATCCTGATCCAATACCCCGTAGGGATGGGTTTTTCAATTTGAAGAAAACTATCCAGAATGCTCCAAACATCATAATTGCGGTACAGATAAGGAAAGTGGTGATACCGATGATGCCTGTATGGATCCATATAAATACGTATTCCGAGTCAGGCGGAACGGTGGCCATGAAAGTGTATTTATTGTTGGCCGGGACGTTGTTATAGCCGACACCCATGCCTATACCCCATGGCGCTTCGGCCAGATATTTTTTCATGGCTTCTTGGTTGATAGAACGTGCGTTAGCCGATGCATCGTTTTTGTCAAAGACAGTACGCATACGTCTTATTTGCTGGTTTCCATTACCGATATCCGTAAAGGCAAGTATAAAAACAAAAACGCCAAAGACGATGGATATCGGAATTGCAATTTTTAGTGATTTTGACACAAAGACATATGCGAGTATTCCAGCCATGAAGCAGGCTATGGCAGTACGTGTGCCTGATGGGAAAAGAGCCCATGCACATACCAGACCAGTAATGAGGAAAAATATGCGGAACTTCTTGATTTTGTTGGTAACGGCGAATATCAGAAAAGCGACAGCTGTTGAGGCTATACCGATACCAAAGTTAGCTGCATCACTATAGATGGAGAAATATCGTATAAGCGTGCCACCTTGAAGAATGTGTGTGGAGCGTCCACGTCCATTTAACCATGAGCTCTCAGGAGCAGTGAACCCAATGTATTTCTGCTTCCATACCCAAAAAGAAGCAAAGAGCGCCAAGGATCCCCAAAGAAACAGATAATTTATAAGTCTTTTCGGCGTATTGATATAGATGGTGAACACCAGGAAGGCGTACATGATTTGGAATGCAAGGGAACGTGCAGTGGTGTACCAAGCTCCGAAATCAATACCTACATTACAGGTGTCGTTAAGCACTTGGAGCGTACAGAAACCGCACCACACCATCAGGGCTCCAAGCATCATGTTACCTGCCCTCTCAAAATGAGCTTCCCTGAGATCAATAATGGCTAAGACTAAGAGCAGTATTTCTAATAATTCATTAGGTATTGATGTTGGGACTGGTATATGTATGCTTTTCCACTGAATAATGTAATTTATTACAACTAATATCCAAAACACCAGCATGGGGCTGCGGAATGAGATGATGACAGCCAATACCATTACGGGAATCAGGCAGATGATGGCAAAAGCAGAGAAGCCAGCTGTGACAAATTGGTAGATTGCAAGCAAAAACAGGAGAAAGAGTATCGATACTCTTCCTCCGTTATCCTTTGCAAATGATTTGTACGAATTTGCCATTAGTTACCCTTTATTTGGCATGCTCATTCTCAACTGCAGTCAGTCCTAACTGTGACATACGGTAGACAAAGTTATTGAACTTCGTGTAAGGTGGCAACTGGCCGACGAACTCTTCAACAGCATATCGGCTTGCTTCTGTCAGGTACATGAAGAGTGAATTCTTATGCTCCTCGTCAAGCATGGACTCTACTTCCTTAAGTGCTTTCTGGTCTACGTCTTTCCATGTACGGTTTGCACGTGTTACCATTAGGTTGATGGTGCCCATGTTGAGTAGTACTGGTGAAATGGAGTTCTCATCAAGGTTGGGATACTCGATGATTGCTATCTCATTGGGCATGATGTCTGGACAGAGGTCCTTGATGTCCTTCGCCATGACGTAACGGCTGTCTTCTGCGAGGAAGTCCTCGTCGTAGGTAAGGCGTCGTACCTGTAGACCAATGGAAATCCAGTAGTTCTCCAATTCCTGAGCCAAGTAACTCTTTCCATTTCCAGAGTCTGTGGAAATCAGGTTCAGAACGTTCTGCTGACCTTCCTGGAAGTGGGGGAGTAGTGCCTTGCTGAGCTGTCTCATGGCCATGTCGGCAATAGTCTTGTTGAAACGACGGTATCGCAAGTTGCTCTCTTTAGGATAGCAGCCCATAACAGGAATCTTGGTAATGCGTTCAGAACGCATACGATCGCGGAGCGTACGGTCAAGCATCTCGATGATCAGGAACCACAGGGCTGTCAGCATAAAGGTCAGCATGAATGCGCCAAGTAGAATCATCAGACGGTTGGTGGGCTGGGCGTTCATAGGGAACATCGGTGGGTTCAAAACTCTCAGCGTAGCTGTCGACATCTGAAGGTTACGCTGGCGAAGACGGGCATTGTTCAATGCCTTCAGCATTTCCATATAGTTACCCTCGATGAAACCGATATGACGAGCCTTACGCTCGATGGTGGCGCCGATAGGAGCGTAGAATAGAATCTGTTTGTCCAGTTTGTCGCGCATGATATCTTGGGCTGACATCTCTGCTTTTGTCTTCTCAAGCAGTAACACTTGTTCCAACCACTTGTCAATCATAGAACTGGACTTGACTCCAGTCTCTGTACTATATGTGCTTGCTTCAATATCTTTTGTCAGTTCGCGAACATCTCCAGTAGCATTCTCCAGCATACGTTCGGCATTAGAAAGTTCCAATTGGGATTCCACATTGTCGGTTCCGCCCTCACTGTTCATGAGTCGCAAGTTGGAGATTCGTGATTGGATACGGGAAATATCCGTTATCTTGTTGGTAAACTCCTTGTTTGCACGAATCACCTTGGCCCGATTGCCTAACTGGCGTTCCAGATAGTCCATAAGGGCTTTGGTAGTCGTATAGTTCATCAACTGCTCGTTATCGGAAGCCTGTTGCTGTGCATCTAATGAAGCCACTTGCTTTGTCTGTTCTCCGTAGTTTATGATACCTTTGTCAATGTTGTAACGGATAAGATCGTCTTCAGCACCTGTAAGAATTTTGTAAAGATGACTCACCTCTCGCTCGAAGAATTTGATGACGTTGGTTGTCTCGCCATAACGCAACTGCTGGTATTGGCGGGCAAAGACCTCGTTAAGAATGTCGAGCGTATTGTATGCTATACCTGCATCATTGGACGAATAGCCGATGTTGATAATATCACTCTTCTCCAGCTGCATCACCTTCATACGGCTGGTAATGTTGTTGATGCCGAAGTAAGGGTGGTAATTCAGGATTCCAAAAAGATAGTTGTCCTGCATGGGTTTCTCGTAAGCCTTCAGGTTGGCATAGGTGTCCTTCTCGCTATTATGGTTGATAAGGGCCTTTACTTCTTCAGGTACACTGTTGTTTAATGCGCGGAAGTGCTCGGCAGAAATGTAATTGTTGTCTTTGGTGGTACTGCCATACATCATACAACGGGCAAAAAGTCTTAGCGCCACTTCGTGTATGGTGTTATCTGTCTGGATGATCAAAATCAGGTTCGTGATGTTTGTCTGTGCATTTCCACCTGCAACACCTGTACCTCCTTCGATGTTATAACCGGTAATCATGCCCGTATAAATCGTGGTGTTTGTATCGTAGACACGCTCCATATGTCGTGTCATGAACCATGCGACAATGAGGGCAATAAGCGGTAAAATGATGAGATACCAGCGTATTTTGAATAGAAACCGTACGATATATCTGAAAATATCCATAGCGATTGTATTATATTGTTAATAGATGTTCTGTATTTGATTATTTTGTAGCCTTTGCTTTGTCTTTTGCAGCCTTGGCAGCTTCTTTCTCTGCCTTTTGTTCTTCCTTCTCAATCTTCTCTATACGTTTCTCTTCCTCAGCATTGGCTTTTTTGATACGCTTTTCAACGGCCTTGTTCTCTTTGGCAATCTGTTTCTCGCTCTTCTGAACGGTACTGTCCAATGTGATTTCTGTTGTTGAGTTGGTTAGAATTGGCGTATGAGTAAGAATCTCCAGTGTCAAGATGTCTGTCGTTATTTGAGTCTGAAGATTTTGATATGATGCGACAGAACCTTGCTCATAGCGTTTCGTTTCAGCAAATTCTTTAATGGACATATTGCCATTCAAAAAGTCTTCCTGATTTAGTGCACCGGCACCTTGATAGATGGCAGCATTCTCACTAGCCGACTTCAGTGCAACAAGATCGTTCGTGATTTTAATATACAAGGTCGCAATCTGGAGCTTCAACTGGTCGTAGGCTATGTCTTTATCGTAATTTGCCTGTTCAACTTCCAACCTCTTGCGCTTGACAGATGCTCCCAAATCGAGAATGTCTTCTAAAGGTACGGCAACATTGACACCAACATTCCAGTAGTTCTGTTTGCTTCCCTGAAACTGGTAAATCATGGTGTTGTACGTTGAAGAATTGTTACCCCACATATCCGTCTTACCATAGCTATAGGAAGCATGTCCGTGCACATAGGAGAAGATATGGCGCTTTTGTTTGGCCACTTCGGCTTCTGCTATCTCCTGCGCTTTAGCCAAGGAGAGTATCTGGGGGTTTGACTTGGCATTCTCGAACAATACGGCCAGTGGCGGAAGCTTAAATTCGGAAAAACTGATGGTCTCCTCCTTGCTGGAGTCGAAGAATCCAGCACTGATACCACTTTCATTGAACTGTGCTAGGGCCACGTTGGTCGTCAACGCAGTTACAACTGCCAATAATATTCGATGCTTTATGTTGTTCATCGTGTCTCTTTCTTCGATTTGTTTGTTAAACGTTTTCTTTCTGAATAAAAGCTGTGAGCGTACGGAAGATAATTTTCATGTCAAGCAGAAAATTGTATGTCTGGCCATACGTGATGTCCAACTGTTTTCTTTCTTCTGCTGACATCAATCCACCCTTGCCTCGCTCTTCAACCTGCCATAAGCCTGTGAGACCTGCAGGAGCCATAAAGCGGTCTATGCTGGAATCAGCAGTCAGTTTCTCCGCTTCGTAGAGGGGGAGAGGCCGGTTGCCGACGATTGACATATCGCCCTTCAGAATGTTGAACAACTGCGGTAACTCGTCGATGCTATATTTGCGGATGAAGCGTCCTACCTTAGTGACGCGCGGGTCGTTCTCAATCTTAACAAAGGCATTGTTGATTTCTTCTTCTTTCTCTTTGCTGAAATCACTTTCTGCCACGACGAAATCATCGCCTACGAGCATGACCTCGTCATCGCTAATCATCATGTCAGACTCCATCCCCAAGGCCATCATCGCCATTTCTGCCTCATCGCCTAAGGGTGCAGTAATGTTTGCCTTCACTTCTTCTTTCTCCTCTTTCTCAGAATACTGATTTCCAGCAGCTTTGCTAACTTCCTTCAGGCGCTTTTCGGAGTCAGAATACATTGAACGGAATTTCAGGAAATCAAAGATGGTGTAGTTTGTACCTACGCGTTTAGATTTGAAGAGAATCGGTCCCGGACTTTCCAAACGAATGGCAATTGCCGTTATGATGAATACCGGTGAGAGTAAAATGATGGCAAACAGTGAAAAGACAATGTCGAAAGTACGCTTCCAAATAGGAATCTTAAAGCGGAGGATATGTTTCTTTGACACTTGGTCATCAAACATGATTCCTTCGCGGTCGCTGATAAATTGTATCTTCTTGTTGAGCTCTGTTACCGATGCATTGACAGACAGTGTGTCGTTAATGCCGCACTTCTGGTATATCTGTCTTTCTTCATCGGTCAACAAATCTGTCAACAGTATGATATAGATATTTGCGCATTTCTTACGCAAATAGGTGATAGCCGTGATATCCTCTGTGCGAACATTCTTCTCGTAAAAGACGATGAAATGCTCATTCCTCACATGGGGCGCACAGGCCGTTGCAGCTTCCTTGTAGTTTTTCGTTAGCTGCACCAGGCGTCCGGGAATGTATTTCAAACGCTCTTCCGTCTGAGAATTTGTCCCTAAATATACAATGCCTATCATTTATCCGTTAACTCAATTGGGTAAAATCTTCTTGACTCTAATCTTAAGCTCCATCGGGTTGAAGGGCTTGACGATGTAGTCTTCGGCGCCAATCTCCAACAGACGAATGCGCTCGCTTGTGGAGTCTTCGCTACTGAGCATAATTACAGGGATATGGCGGAACAACTCATTCTGCTTAATCCACTCCAAGAAGTCATCGCCACGCATACCGGGCATACGAATGTCAGAAATAATAAGGTCAGGCGTGTTGCCGGCCTGAAGCCATTTTACTCCTTGTAGACCATCTGGCAACCATTGTACGTCATAGTCGCTCATGAGGTAAATTGACAAGACTTTTGCGATAGTCTCTTTGTCGTCTAAGATTAATATTTTCTTCTTCATATATGAAATAATTGATTGCGGTTATGTACACTTTCTCGTGCAAAGGTAAACAAAATATTTGAATTGTGTTCAAATAATCAAAAAAAAATTACTTTTTAGTTGAAAAAATTTTTTTGTTACATTTTTTAGGGATTATTACGTCGTCTGCGTATTATATATGAATTAATTCATAAAAAAGATGAGTAACAGATATTTATTAGGTTTTGATGTGGGCAGTTCGTCCGTCAAGGCATCGTTAGTCAACGCCGATAGCGGCAAGTGTGTGGCCTCTGCTTTCTACCCTGAGCGTGAGGCGCCTATTATGGCAGCAAAAGCTGGTTGGGCAGAGCAGGATCCCGAATCGTGGTGGCAATATGCCAAACAGTCTCTTCAGAAGATTATGGCAGACGCCAATGTCAAGGGTGAAGAAATCAAGGCTATCGGTATCTCTTACCAGATGCATGGTCTTGTATGTGTTGACAAGGACCTGAAGCCTCTTCGTCCCGCTATAATCTGGTGCGACTCTCGTGCTGTACCTTATGGCGAGCGGGCTTTCCGTGATTTGGGAGCGGAGAAGTGTCTTTCTCACCTGCTTAATTCACCGGGTAATTTTACCGCAGCCAAGCTGGCATGGGTGAAGGAGAATGAACCGGACATATATAATAAGGTGTTTAAGGTGATGTTGCCTGGCGACTATCTGGCTTTGCGACTCAGTGGAACTGTGAACACGACCGTCAGCGGACTCTCTGAGGGTATGTTCTGGGACTTTAAAGAGAATCGACCTGCCCAGTTCCTTCTTGATTATTATGGATTCGACTCGTCGCTTATCAGCGATATTGTCCCCACCTTTGCCGTTCAGGCTCAGGTTTCCGCTTCTGCCGCCACAGAACTTGGCCTTGTAGCGGGTACGCCGATTACCTATCGTGGAGGTGACCAGCCGAACAATGCTCTTTCGTTGAATGTCCTTAATCCGGGTGAGATTGCCGCAACAGCAGGTACCAGTGGCGTCGTCTATGGCGTTCTTGGTGAAGTGAACTACGACAAGCAGAGCCGCGTCAACACCTTTGCTCATGTGAACCATACGCAGGACCAAACACGTCTCGGTGTGCTGTTGTGTATCAATGGTACGGGTATTCTCAATGCTTGGGTACACCGTAATATCACGCCCGACATCTCATATGCCGAGATGAATGACTTGGCTGCTCAGGCTCCTATCGGCAGTGAGGGTGTGACCATCATTCCGTTTGGCAATGGTGCTGAGCGTGTGCTTGAGAACAAAGAAATAGGCTGTTCTATCAACGGTTTGAATTTCAACAAGCATTCGAAGGCTCATATTGTCCGTGCTGCCCAGGAAGGTATTGTATTCTCTTTCTGTTACGGTATGGAGATTATGGAGCAGATGGGCATGGATATTAAGAAGATTCATGCTGGCAAGGCTAATATGTTCCTCTCGCCGTTGTTCCGTAACACCTTGGCAGGTGTCAGTGGCGCTACCATCGAACTTTATGATACTGACGGTTCCGTGGGTGCCGCTAAAGGTGCTGGTATTGGTGCCGGTATCTATAAGGACAACAATGAGGCATTTGCAACCCTTGATAAGTTGGAGGTCATTGAGCCCGACGTGAAGAACCGTGAAGCTTACAAGCAGGCTTACGATGCTTGGAAGGAAACATTGAAGAGTCGTCTGTAGCCAAGTGGTGACAAACGTTTGCTCTGGACAGACTTCTGCATAGAAAAAAGGCAACGCCAATGAGCGTTGCCTTTTCTTATGTTTTTTTATTTGGAATTATCCTTGTCCTGAGAATTGTTTGATACGCTGCTCCTCTGACAGCTTGCAAATCAGTAAGGTGCCATTGTTCTCGGCTACAATATAGCCGTCAAGTCCTTGGACAACCACCTTCTTCTCTTGAGTGGTATGGACAATACAATTGTGGCTTTCAATCATCTGTATGTCTTGCCCGATGCATGCATTGCCATAAAGATCCTTGTGGCTTTGTTGCAGCAGTGATCCCCATGTGCCCAAGTCGCTCCATCCAAAGTCCGAGGGACATACAAAAATTTCCTCGGCTTTCTCCATGATGGCGTAGTCCACTGAAATGCTTTCACACTCCGGGAATCGTTCATTGACAACTTCCTGTTCGCGTTCAGTTCCATAGATAGGAAGCATCGACTCAAAAATCCGGGCGAGGGTAGGCTGGTAGATTCGGAATGCATTGACGATTGTGTTAACGTTCCAGATAAAGATGCCAGCATTCCAAAAGTAGTTTGACTTGCTAATGTACTTTTTTGCCGTCTCAAGGTCGGGCTTTTCGCGGAAAGAGTCCACACGGAAAATCTCCTTGTTGCGTGGCGAGCTTGAAGCCGGGTCGGCTTGTATGTAACCGTATCCCGTTTCCGGCCGTGTGGGTTTGATGCCCAGGGTGACAATAGCGTCAGTATCGGCGGTGAAGGTCATGCATGCCTTCACTATCCGTTGGAATTCCTCGATATTAATTACGATGTGGTCACTGGGCGTCACCACGATATTTGCCTTGGGGTCAGTACTCTTGATACGCCATGAGACGTAGGCGATACAAGGAGCCGTGTTGCGTCTACAGGGCTCACAAAGAATGTGGTCGGCCGGCATTTCGGGTAACTGCTCCTGTACGATACTGGCATAGCTTTGGTTTGTCACCACCCAGACATTCTCAGGGGAAACAAGTTTGCCAAATCGTTCGACGGTCATTTGCAGCAACGTCTTGCCAACGCCTAGTACATCAATGAACTGCTTGGGGCGGTCGGCTGTGCTCATGGGCCAAAAACGGCTCCCTACGCCTCCTGCCATGATGACGAGATGATTATTGATACGAGCCATAGTGAATATGTTTTATTGTTGTTTCTTTGTTTTCTTTTTGATAATAATCCATGCAATCATCAGCATGACGATGGCAATAATTGCACCGACGATGTAGTGGTTATATTGTCCGATGATGTTGTTCAGCTCTTCGTCGCTGACATTGCCTAATGCCAAGTGCAGGTACCAGCCCATGACAGCCAAGATGGCGTGCCATACTCCTGCGCCGATAGTCGTATATAGCAGGAACTTCCAATAGTTCATTCGTGCCAATCCTGCCGGTAGTGAGATGAGGTGACGTATACCAGGAATCAGTCGTCCTGTTAGTGTGGCGGCGACACCGTGGTTGTCAAAATAGCGTTCGCTCTTCTCTACTTTTTTCTGGTTTAGTAGGCAGAGTTTTCCCCATCGGTTATTGGCAAAGCGGTAGATGACGGGTCTTCCCACGTAAAGTGCCACAAAATAATTGATGCTGGCGCCCACATCGGCCCCCAGGGTAGCGAAGAGCACAACCAGTACTACATTTAGGTGGCCACCGGCAGCATGGTAAGCCGCTGGTGCCACAACAAGCTCTGACGGTACTGGCACAACGGTGCTCTCAAGAAGCATAAGGAAGAAAATTGTGCCGTAGTTCAGGTTGCCAAGTAGTGTTGTTATCCAGTTCATTTCTTTATCTTCTCAATCATGTATGAATAATAGTCTTTAGGTGCCACGTCTACAGGGAACAGTCCCGACAGTACGAGGCGTGCCTCCTGCGGGTTTTTGTCGCAGGCCTTTTCCAGGTAGTGTAGAAACTCTTCTGTACGTCCTGTGTCCCAGCAACATAGTGCCATGTAGGCATAGCCGTCAGCCCAATCTTCGTTAACGCCACTGAACAGCTTTCTAAACATGAGGTAAGTCGCCTCGACGTATTTGTTGTCGTAAAGAGAGACGAGTATGCGTAGCATAATGTGCGGATCGTTGTTCGACTGCAGCAGTGCCCTTCGGAACATCTTCTCAGCCTCTTCTAAATGGTCGTTGCCTAATAGGATATGTCCTCGTATGACATACATGTCATCATGATCACAGTCCAGGGCGTCCGTCAAATCTATATAATGAAGTGCCAGTTCCAACTCATGCTTTTCGCTGTAAGTGAATGCCAACTCCTGATAGATGTCTATGAGCAGATCCGAATCTGACGGTGCAATGTCAGCAGCTTCGTGAAGCCGTTTCAGGGCTTCGTCGTAGCGTCCGAGGTTGATGAGGCAGGTGCCTTGGTGCAGCAATCCGAACTCGTCATCGGGAGCAAGTTGTGTGTAGCGTTCGTAGTATTTTAGCGCTTCTTCATAGTTCTCAAGTCTGAACAGCGCGTTTGCCTTGGCAACAATCCCCTCTGGGTCTTCTGGGTCGATGGCAATGGCATATTCGCTGCTACTGATAGAGGCGTTATAGTCCTCCTTCATGTATTGTGCTGAGGCCAGCGCATGCCAGTAACGCTTTTGGAAAGGGTCCTGATCTATCAGCTCATTGAAGATACGCTCGGAGTCGTCATATTTCCCGAGGCCGAAGAGTGTCCGTGCCATAAGCTCCTTGAAGTCTTCAGTGTTCTCCTGCCGTGCACGCATCATCCACTCCATTGCCTTATCGTTCAGACCATAGTCTGTATACAAGTTTGCTACGTCGAGCACGTAGTCTTGATACTCATCGGGTGGGGTGTCGTTCAGTTTCTCGCGCAGATACAGGTCTGCCTCCTCTACCTTATCGCAGGCGATGAGGATTTCTGCCTTGTCATAGATGTATTCCGGCGACTCCTGTTCCATGATGCTGTCCAACAACTCCTGGGCCTTGTCGACCCGTCCGTCCTGCAATGCTTCATGGATGAGGTAGTTCAGCACACCGAGTGAGTGGGGGTTCTTCTCTGCAGCACTGTCTATAGCCTGCCGAGCCTCCTCATAAAGTCCGTTTATCTGGTAATAATCGGCAATATCAGCCAAGTCATCGGCGTCCATGAACAATGGTTGTCCAGACTTGACTGCCTCCTCATAGTCGTCCAGAATCTCCCGGAACTCCTCGTCGTTGAAGTAATCGTCGTCGTTTCTCAATTCTGCGTTTTTAAATTCTGTATCTCGTACCTCAAGAAACTTTTAGCTTCTCAGTCCTACTGTTTTGTTGAATACGGGCTTTTCGAACGTACTGTCTGGGTCGGCCATGAAATAACCGATGCGCTGGAACTGCAGGTAGTCGCCAACCTTCATCGTGGCTGCATAAGGTTCTACGTAACAGCCTTTTAGGATAGTCAGCGAGTTAGGGTTCACCATCTGTTTCATAGCCGTTACAGCATCACAATTTTGCTGTTCGCGAATCTCTGCCAGCGTGTCGCGGGGGTTCTCCATCTTCCACAACCGATCATAGAGTCGCACCTCTGCACTGACAGCATCGTGGCAGCTCACCCAATGCAGCGTCTTTCCTTTGATCTTTCGGTCGGCTCCAGGAAGTCCGCTACGTGTCTCCGGGTCATAGGTGCAGTAGATGCAGGTGACACGTCCTTCGGCATCGACGTCGCAGGGATGCTCCTCGTCGCATTTGATGATATAGGCATTCTTCAGACGCACCTCCTTGCCGGGGGCCAATCTCATAAATTTCTTCTCGGCCACCTGCATGAAGTCATCACGTTCTATCCACAGCTCGCGTCCGAACTCCACTTCGTGTGTGCCGTCAGCCTCGCATTCGGGGTTGTTGACGGCAGTTAGCCGCTCAGTCTTTCCCTCTGGGTAGTTGGTGATGACCACTTTCACTGGATCGAGTACAGCAGCCACGCGGATGGCCCTTTGATTCAGGTCTTCGCGTACGGCACTCTCCAACAAGGCCATGTCGTTCAAGGCGTCCATTTTTGTGTAGCCAATCTTGTCGATGAACTTCACCAACCCTTCGGGCGAGTAGCCACGACGGCGCAGGCCGCAGATAGTCGGCATACGGGGGTCGTCCCATCCGTTCACCAGTCCCTCGTTGACCATAGCCAGCAGGTTACGTTTCGATAGGAGTGTATAGTTCAGATTCAGTTTATTGAACTCCGTCTGTCTCGGACGGTTATCCTCGATGTTCTCTGTCTCGCCACGCCATTCCTTCATCCATGTGACGAAGAGGTCGTACAAGGGGCGGTGTTCCACGAACTCCAGCGTACACCATGAGTGGGTAACTCCCTCCAGATAGTCGCTCTGTCCGTGAGTGAAGTCATACATCGGGTATGCGTTCCATTTCGAGCCAGTCTTTACATGGGGGATGTTCAGTACGCGGTAGATCAACGGGTCACGGAACAGCATGTTCGGATGAGCCATGTCTATCTTAGCACGCAGCACCAGCGTACCCGGCTCACACTTTCCGCTGTTCATGAACTCAAACAGCTTCAGGTTTTCCTCTATGGGACGGTCGCGGAACGGACTGTTCGTACCCGGGCTGGTCGTTGTACCCTTCTGCTGGGCTATCTGCTCAGCGCTCTGCTCGTCAACGTAGGCACGGCCCTGCTTGATGAGCCATATAGCAAAGTCCCACAACTGCTGGAAATAATCCGAGGCGTAGTAGACATTTGCCCATTGGAAGCCCAGCCATTTGATGTCATTCTCGATGCTCTCAATATATTCTGTGTCTTCCTTCACGGGGTTCGTGTCATCGAAACGCAGGTTACATTGTCCACCGTATTTTTTTGCCAGTCCAAAGTCGATGGCGATAGCTTTCGCGTGGCCTATGTGAAGGTAACCGTTCGGCTCTGGTGGGAAACGTGTCTGGAAACGACCTCCGTTCTTTCCCTCGGCAAGATCGTTGATAACCTTCTGTTCGATGAAACTCACCGATTTCTTCTCCTCCTCATTCAGTATTGTTTCTACCATATCTCTTTTATGTTTTTTATTGTCATTTCTATTCCAGTTCCTTTGCCTGCTGCAACAGTTTGTCGGCACTCTCTTTGTCGCCATTCAGCAGATAGCAGTTGGCGCGACATTTCATGATCATGGACTTGTTCTGTGGTACTGATGTCAAGGCTGGTGCCATGAGGCTTAAAGCGTCCAGATAGAGCAAGGTGCGTTCTGGCCCAAATATATCATAACCAATACTATACATCATTAGGCTACAGTAATACAAGAGGTTAATATAACGCTCCATGCCTTTAATAGAATTGTAGCGTTCAATTTCACTTTCAATGATGGAGAGACGTTCTTCCATTAGCTTCTTCCCCTTCTCCGTGTCACCATTGCGATAGGTGGCGATAGCTTTGAAAACTTCAGTCAGATTGACGTGAGTCTTAGAAATGATTGTCTGGTCATGACCAGCATCGGCATAGTCCTTGATGACTTTCAGCTGCCGTTCGCAGAACTCCATACAGTCTTTGTACTGCTGCTTGTTGACGAGCAGGTGCGAGGCTATTGCAGCCGTTCCCTCACCAAGGACCTCAATGCTCACGTCCTTGTTGATGGCTTCGTCCATTAAAGATTCAGTCTTCCGAAGGTCGTCCTGCAGGACGGCTTCAACGGCTTCCTTGATGCAGTCGACACCGTTTCTGTATGTCTCAATATCGGTATTAAATACCTTCTGCCACTCTTTTGGCAGTCCAGCGCGAATCCAAATCTCCGTTAAGGGTATGCCGTTCTCTTGTACGAAGGTCAGCGCATGAGTGTTGTCGTTCAGCCAATGGATATTGCAGGGGTGGCCAATCTCATAGAGCGTGCTATCATTCTCGTATTTGACGGTACTTGTGGGATTGCATCTCAGCACATTCCCGTTGTTGAAGACGGTGACAACCAGCGATAGCTCCGGCCCATAGGCTTTCCAGATGGTCGGGACAGCGGTACGCTTTCCCGTACCGTCAGGGTTAGTGGTAGCGCCTACGCGTAACCACCAGCCAAAGAACTTGTTGACCTTCGCGTCAATCTTGTTTTCAAAGAGGTTGAACGCCTTTTCCACTTCCTGCTGTATGTCACTCTTCGTGTATTCCTCTATGATAAACTCGTTGAGACTACTCATTCCCGGCCACTTGTCGTTATACCATTTGAACAGGAACTTGTTGTCGTCGACATCATAGATCTGCGTGCCGTGTCCGTCTGAGCCCTGTAGTTTCTCTCCTGTATATTTCAGGGGGTAATGCTCACGTATCTCCACCTGCATATTGCCCCATTGAGTGATGTTTGGCGAAGGGCTATAGGAAATGAGCAGTCCCACGGAGTCGGCAGCATATTTGTACGAGTAGTATCCGGGGTTACGGGTTCTGCCGTCCTCGTAGATGAACTGCTTCAGTCTGTACAGGCCTTTGGGGGACTGCTGCTTTTGGGCGTTCGTTGCTATTGTCGCAAACATCGCCATGAGAACCAAAAGAAATACCTTCTTCATAGGAACACGAATTTCCTCTTCGTGACTTCTCTTTTGTTTAGCCGTTCATCGACATAAGGAACTCCTCGTTGTCGTGAGTCTGCACAAGACGGTCGTGGATGGTGTTCATGGCCTCGATGGGTGTCATCTCGGCAATGTACTTGCGCATGATCCACATACGGTTGAGAGTCGTCGGATCCTGAAGCAAGTCGTCGCGACGTGTTGACGATTGTACGAGGTCGATAGCCGGGAAGATACGCTTGTTCGACAGCGAACGGTTCAGTTGGATCTCGGAGTTGCCGGTACCTTTGAACTCTTCGAAGATTACCTCATCCATCTTCGAACCGGTGTCGACGAGTGCCGTGGCGATGATCGTCAGTGAGCCGCCGCCCTCAATCTTTCGTGCTGCACCGAAGAAGCGCTTCGGCTTCTGCAGGGCATTTGCGTCGACACCACCAGTGAGCACCTTGCCGCTGGCAGGGGCTACGGTGTTGTAGGCACGTGCCAGACGGGTGATGGAGTCGAGGAAGATGACAACGTCGTGTCCACACTCCACCATGCGTTTGGCTTTCTCCAGCACGATACCGGCAATCTTCACATGACGGTCTGCCGGCTCGTCGAATGTTGAGGCTATGACCTCGGCGTCGACGGTGCGAGCCATATCTGTCACCTCCTCAGGGCGCTCGTCGATGAGCAACATCATGATGTATGCCTCGGGGTGGTTGGCAGCGATGGCGTTGGCGATATCCTTCATCAGGATGGTCTTACCGGTCTTCGGTTGTGCTACGATGAGTGCGCGCTGTCCCTTACCGATAGGCGAGAACAGGTCTACGATGCGTACAGAAGGGTTGGTAGTTGCCTTGTCGCCGCAGAGTGTGAACTTCTCTTCGGGGAAGAGGGGCGTCAGGTGCTCGAAGCTGACACGGTCGCGTACCTCCGACGGATGACGTCCGTTGATGCTGTTGACGTTCGACATCGTAAAGTATTTCTCGTTGTCGTGTGGCGGACGGACGGTACATTCCACAACGTCGCCGGTCTTCAGACTGTATTTTTTTATTTGCTGTGGCGACACATATATGTCGTCGGGTGATGAGAGGTAGTTGTAGTCGCTACTGCGCAGGAATCCGTAACCATCCTGGAGGATCTCTAGCACGCCATTGCCCTCGATGATGTCGCTGAAGTCATAGTTGGCTTCGTCGTTGTTGGTTGCTGCCGTGTAGGGTGCGGACTGTACTAGCTCGTTCTGTACCATGGGGCGGTCGAAGATGTCGAGAGAGGGTAGGGCACTATGATCTTCAATTGGCAGATCCTGGACGATGATGAAGTCCGTCCCATCACCGGGGTCGCCTTCCCATACAGCTTCGGGAGCTGCCTGTCGACGCTCTTCCTCGTTGTTGTGCTGCGATACCTTCTGCTGTAGCTGCTCAATGAGCTCATCCGTATCGTCGGATGTGCTGTCGTTTGCGGTGAAGACAGCCTCGGGTATTTCCTCCAAGGCGTCAGCTGCAGTTGTCTCTGTAGCCTCCTTGTCTGCTTCCTGCTGCTTGGCTTGCTCGGCTTCGGCAGCGGCAATGGCAGCTAATTCGGCTTTTGACTTCCTGCCACGCTTCTTTGGTGCGGGAGCCTCTGGGACTTCCTCTTTTTTTACGTTGGCTTCCAGCTGTTCTGCAGGCTCCGTGGGAGCTGCTGCAGGAGCATCGCTGAAGAGCGACGGTGTCTCCGTCTTTTTCTTTCTTCCTTTAGTCTTCGTGTCGAAATTCTCTCCGTCCTTGCCGTCCACACTGTACACGTGGTCGGTATCTTTCTTTGTTATTCTCGTTCGTTTACGTTTGGGCGCGGCATTGCCGGCGGCCGACTCTTCAGCAGCCTTGTCCAGAATGGCGTAGATAACGGTGTCAAGTTCGTCGTTCTGCGATACCTTCACGCCCAGCTCTTTGGCTACTCCCAATAGTTGGGATAGCTCCATCTGTTCTAATTCTTCTTTAGTATACATACAATAAGTGCTAATTGTCGTTATGAAAAATGATTGATTTGAGGGAAAACGTTTTACGAATGAAAACGTTGCTTTCAGAAAATCGATTGCAAAGGTAAGTATTATTTTTGAAATATCAAAGAATTTAGGAAATATTTTCGTACCTTTGCACGCAAAATAAATAATAAGGTATGGAAATCAATACTGCAGAGTTTACCTTGAGTTCTCCGATGGTGTCTATGTGCCCTCAGGACACGAAGCCGGAATACGCCTTCATCGGCCGCTCCAATGTGGGCAAGTCGAGTCTCATCAATATGCTGTGCCGTAACAAGAAGCTGGCCAAGACGTCGCAAACGCCAGGAAAGACGTTGCTCATCAACCACTTCATCATCAATCGCGAGTGGTACCTCGTCGACCTACCTGGCTATGGCTTTGCCAAGCGCTCGAAGAAGGAGGTCGGCAAGCTGGAGCAGATGATCAACGGCTACATCCTGCAGCGTGAGCAGCTCGTCAACGTATTCGTTCTTGTCGATGTTCGACTGGAACCTCAGAAGATTGACCTTGAGTTCATGGACTGGCTAGGCCGTTCGTCCGTTCCATTCTCCATCGTTTTCACCAAGGCCGACAAGTTGACTGCTAATAAAGTGGCACAGCAGGTCGAAGCCTACAAGAAGGTGCTGCTGGAGACGTGGGAGGAGCTGCCGCCGGTGTTCGTTACGTCATCGGAGAGCCGTCGCGGCCGTGAGGAGCTGCTGGCGTATATCGACGAAATTAACCGCTCGCTCAATGGCTAAGGATACCCCGTTCCTTGATGTCCAGCACCTGACGAAGTCCTTTGGCTCGCTGGTGCTGTTCAAAGACATAGACTTCTCTGTGGCTGAAGGCCAGCATGTGGGTCTGATTGCCCGTAACGGCACGGGTAAGTCGACCCTCTTGTCGATACTTACGGGCAAAGAGGGTTACGACAGCGGCGACATCATCTACCGTCGCGACATCCGTGTGGGCATGTTGGAACAGAGTCCCGTCTTTGACCCTGACGAGAGTGTCCTTGACGCGTGCTTCAACCACCAGGGAGACCCGGAGAAGGTGCTTAAAGCCAAGCAGATCCTGACGAAACTGAAAATACGCGACCTCACGCAGCCCATGGGCCAGCTCTCCGGCGGTCAGCAGAAGCGTGTGGCGTTGGCCAATGTCCTGATCACCGAGCCCGATTTCCTCATCCTCGACGAGCCTACGAACCATCTAGACCTTGAGATGATTGAGTGGCTGGAGGGCTTCCTGCAACGTGGCAACAAGACGTTGCTGATGGTCACCCACGACCGTTTTTTCCTGGACCGTGTCTGCTCGGTCATCCTCGAACTCGACGACTGTACCATCTATACCTATCGTGGCAACTACTCCTACTATCTTGAGAAACGCCAGGAGCGTATCGACATCCGCCGTGCCGAAATAGCGCGTGCCAACAACCTCTATCGCACGGAGCTGGAGTGGATGCGCCGTATGCCACAGGCCCGCGGCCATAAGGCGAAATATCGCGAGGACGCCTTCTACGACCTAGAGAGCATTGCCAAACAGCGTATCGAGGAACGTCAACTGCGCCTGAAGTCCTCGAACGTCTATATAGGTTCGAAGATATTTGAATGCCAGTACGTTAGTAAGAGCTTCGGCCAAATGAGGAATGAGAAAGGAGAAACGAGAAATGGAAATGAGGAAACGAGAAATGAACTGGAGACGGTGATCCTGAAGGACTTCTACTATAACTTCTCCCGCTTCGAGAAGATGGGTATCGTCGGCAACAACGGCACGGGCAAGTCGACGTTCATCAAGATGCTCCTGGGACTGGTGCCCCCTGACAGCGGGCGCTTCGACATCGGCGACACCGTCCGCTTCGGTTACTTCTCTCAGGAGGGTTTACAGTTCGACGAGCAGACGAAAGTCATCGACGTGGTGAAGGACATCGCCGAATACATCGACATGGGTGGCGGCCGCCATTTCTCCGCCTCGCAGTTCCTGCAGTACTTCCTCTTTACGCCCGAGCAGCAGCACAATTTCGTCTACAAACTCAGCGGCGGTGAGCGTCGTAAGCTGTACCTCTGTACGGTGCTGATGAAGAACCCCAACTTCCTCGTCCTCGACGAGCCGACCAACGACCTCGATATCGTTACACTCCAGATTCTCGAGGAGTATCTTCAGGACTTCCCTGGTTGTGTCATCGTTGTCAGCCACGACCGCTACTTCATGGATAAGGTCGTCGATCACCTGTTGGTGTTCCAGGGCGAAGGCGTCATCAAGGACTTCCCAGGCAATTATACTCAGTATCGCGAGTGGCTAGCCCTTAAAGACTCCGAGGATTCAGGAAAGTCTGGAAAATCTGTAGATTCCGGTAAATCCGCCAAAGTGTCCTACCACCACGATGAGCGCCGTCGCATGACATACAAGGAAAAGCGCGAATATGAGCAGCTCGAGATGGACATTGCCGCCCTTGAAGCTGAGCAGAAGCAGCTGGAGGACGCCCTGTGCAGCGGCACGTTGTCTGTCGATGAGCTAACAGAGTATAGCAAGCGTCTGCCCCTGCTGAAGGACGAACTTGACGAGAAGTCCATGCGTTGGCTGGAACTGAGCGAAATAGAGAATTAAGCATTGAGCATTATGCATTAAGCATTAAGCATTGAATCATGATACAACAGACCTATCCCTCACAACTCCTGGAGAAGGCCGTCGGCGAATTCTCGAAACTCCCTGGCATAGGCCGTAAGACAGCCCTACGCCTAGTGCTCC
>Ga0310786_10001974_pt1 | contig 32290 bp, 28 predicted proteins | sample AusTroGonzalo_MG_FD_203881 | JGI IMG/M metagenome (GOLD analysis project Ga0310786, IMG submission 203881) | Bovine rumen microbial communities from tropical cattle in Woodstock, Queensland, Australia - Gonzalo_03 (v2) (version 2) | ecosystem: Host-associated > Mammals > Digestive system >...
GGGCGGAACGATTATCACATTGCTGTATTTGGCTATCTGCCTGTTGTTCAGCCTGATCATCCATGAATGTGCACACGGTTATGCCGCGCTGAAATGCGGGGACTCCACAGCATGGTGGCTGGGGCGTCTGACACTGGATCCCCGCAAACATCTGGATCCGCTTGGTACAATCTGTATGATTTTTCTGAGGGTAGGATGGGCAAAACCCGTGCCGGTCAATCCCCGCAATTTCCGTCATTACAGACGGGATTACATCATTGTTTCCCTGGCAGGTATTGTGACGAATCTGCTGATCTGTATCCTGAGCCTGATTATTTCAGCTATTCTTGCAAAATTCATCTGGGGGAAAGAGATTGTTTCACAAATGGGTGATAAAGCCCTGCTGATCAATATTTATGAAGGCTTTTTGCCGTATTATGTTTATTCCGGAGAGTTAAAGGCTTTGGCTGATTATGCCCAGATCCCCTGGCTGATGTATGTGCAGAGGCTGTTCCTGATGCTGGCGCAGATGAACCTGGGCCTGGCAATCTTTAATCTGATTCCCGTGCCGCCGCTGGATGGTTTCCGATTCATGGATCAGTTTGTTTTCAAAGGCCGTTTGGCTTTGAGCGCACAGACAATGCAAACCATTCATGTTGTTTTTCTGGTTGTCTGCATGAGCGGGGCTCTTTCAGGTGTGCTTTCCGCTGCGAACAGCGCGGTGATGGGTGCGCTGTCATCTGTGATATCCCTGATAATCTGAAGACGGAGAAAATGCATTATCAATGATTACTCTGGCTTTTAAACTGAAGGATTTTGACGGTCCGCTGGATCTGCTGCTGACATTGATCGGGAAAGCCCAGATTGATATCCGGGATATCTTTGTCAGCGAAATCACTGATCAGTACCTTGAGATTGTTCGTAATGCGCCTGATCTCGACATGGACGAGGCCAGCGATTTCCTGCTGATGGCGGCAACGCTGCTGGAAATCAAAAGCCGCGCAATGCTGCCGCGGCCGCCCAAAACCGAGGATGAAACAGATCCCGAGACTGAACTGATCAGAAGGCTTGAGGAATACAAACGTTTCCGTGAAACAGCCGAAAGTATGAAATCCTTTGAAGACGCCGCAAAACGTGTGTTTACAAAACTGCCCGAGGAATATCCACTTCCGCCGCAGGAGGTTGAGCTGACAGGTCTGACTCTACAGGGCCTGCAGGAAGCCTTTCTCAGAATATGGCAGCGGAGGCCGCAGCTGGATGACGATCCTGAAAGCAATCATTATGCACCGCGGAACATTCACAGAGACAGTCATACAGTGCAGGAATGCATGCTGAATCTGATCTACCGTATCCGGAAGAAAAAAAGAATGCGGTTTGAGGATGCATTTTCAGAAGCACCGACGCGGGAGGAAGTCGTTACGTATTTCCTGGCTGTTCTGGAACTGCTCAAACTGGGGCAGATGCATGTGAAACAGGACGCTGTCTACGGCGGAATAGAACTGATTGCTGGTAAAGCCAGACAAAAAAAGACACCTAAGGATCTGACGGAAATGACCGGGGAGGTGACGACATCCCTTGAACAATGAGGAAGGAAACCTGAAAGGGCGAATCGAAGCGATTCTGTTTGTGGCAGGGGAAGCTGTTCCCATCAGGGAACTTGCGCGGGCGCTTCAAACCGGAGAAAAAGAAGTCCGGGAAGCAATCGATAACCTGAAAGACGAATATGATTTCGAGCAGCGGGGCTTCCTGCTGAAACGCTTCGGTGATAATGTGCAGCTTGCAACGAGACCGCTGTACTCAGGAGATGTTGTACGGCTTCTGCAGCCTGTTCAGCAGCAAAGCCTCAGCCAGGCAGCGATGGAAACACTGGCAGTGGTTGCCTACAAGCAGCCTGTAACACGCGCTGAAGTTGAACAGATCCGGGGAGTCAAATGTGATTACAGCCTTCAGAGCCTGATCTTGAAGGGACTGATCCGTGAAGCAGGACGAAAGGATACCATAGGCCGTCCGATCCTCTTCTGTACAACCGATGAGTTCCTGAGCCATTTCGGACTGGAAGATCTGAACGGGCTTCCGCCGATGCCGCAGCCGGATGATGCGGACAAAAAAGAAGAGATGGAAGAACTGATTCCTTAAGAAACATATCATACAGATATACGAACCAAATGAAAGGAGAAAGAACCATGGACGAGCAGAGAAAACCGAGATCCCGGGAAAAAAAGGTTGTCAGTGAAGGCAAAGGCGTCGAAAAACGCGGTGAAGGCCTTGGCACAGGCCCTGTAAACAATGCAGGGAACTATGAAGACCGCCGTCAGCAGCAGCATGCGTCACAGGCATCACCCTTTGGCAATATGCATCAGCGGCCGACATCGGGACAAACAGGTTCCGGCCGTCCGGTTCAGCAGAATCCTTTCGGACAGCAGCGCCCGGCCCAGAGACCTGACAGCTCCGGTTTCCCGTTCGGACAGAGCGGACAAAAGCCGGGAACGCAGAATCCCTTCGGCAATACAGGCAGACCGACCGGAAACTCTGCCAATCCTTTCGGAACACGGCCGGCTTCCGGACAGACTAATCCATTTGGCACACGCCCCTCCACCGGAACAAATGGCGGTGGACAGCATCATTACGGTGTGAAACAAAACGGCACCGGGACCCAGCGCGCTTCCGGAAGCGGTTCCGGAATGGGCGGAGGGAAGCTGCTGCTGATCATTGCCGCATTGGTGCTTCTCCTGGGCGGCGGCGGACTGAGCGGCCTGTTCGGAGGAGAAGACAGCGGCAGCACCGTATCGAACGTCCTGAATACGGTAACACAGACCGGAGGAACAACTTCAGGCTCGACTGCCTCATCCGGCAGCGGGATGGATATCAGCAACCTGCTGAGCTCCCTCATGGGCTCCGGAAGCACAGCTTATGACTATACCGGCAGTGCAGGAAGCCTTCTTTCCGGACTGACAGGAACGGGAACCGTTTCGAACCAGACAAGCGCTGTTCCTTATTTCACCTCTTCCGGAGAAAATAACACAACTGTACTGGATGAGACTGTTGCCACAGGAGCACGGGCCAAATTCACAGAGATAATCGGAAATAAGCAGGACAATGTGACAATCATGGTTTACATGTGCGGCACAGACCTTGAAAGCCAGCAGGGCATGGCTACTTCCGACCTGAAGGAAATGGCTTCCGCGACAATCGGAGACAAAATAAACCTGATTGTATTTACCGGGGGATGCAGCAGATGGCGAAACAATGTTGTTTCTTCGTCTGTGAACCAGATTTACCAGATAAAGGACGGCAAATTCCTCTGCCTGGAAAAGGATATGGGCAGAGGCAGCCTGGTTAACCCCGATACGCTGACGACCTTTATTCAGTACGGCAGGAAAAACTTCCCGGCGAACCGCATGTGTCTGATCTTCTGGGATCACGGCGGCGGTTCAGTCAGCGGATTCGGTTATGATGAAAAAGTCGGGCACAATCAGTCCATGACACTGGCCGGGATCAACAGCGCCCTGAAAAAGGCGGATGTCAAATTTGATTTTATCGGATTTGACGCCTGTCTGATGGCGACAGTTGAAAATGGCATCATGCTCAGTCAGTATGCGGATTATATGATTGCCAGCGAGGAAACAGAACCCGGCGTAGGCTGGTACTATACCAACTGGCTGAACAGTCTGAATAAAAACACGAGCATGCCGACGATTCAGATCGGCAAGCAGATCGCGGATGATTTTGTGGAGGTCTGCAACCGGCAATGCCGCGGACAGGCTACAACGCTGAGCGTTGTGGATCTTGCTGAACTCCAGGCTACGGTTCCGGATGAACTGAAGCAGTTCAGTATTGATACAAACGAACTGATCCAGAACAAGGAGTATAAGACGGTTTCCAAAGCACGGAGCAAGACCCGGGAATTTGCCCAGTCCAGCCGCATTGACCAGATCGATATGGTGGATTTTGCCAAGAATATGGGGACTGCGGAAGGCAAGTCGCTGGCAAAAGCGCTGCAGGGTGCTGTGAAGTACAACCGAACCGGCGGAAGCATCAGTCACGCCTACGGCCTGAGTATCTATTTCCCTTATCAGCGGGCAAACAAAGTGAATCAGATGGTGTCTACCTACCAGGCAATCGGCATGGATGAAGAATATACCCGGTGCATTCAGGAGTTTGCCAGCCTGGAGGTCAGCGGTCAGGTCAGCGCCGGCACGTCCCTCAGTAATTATGGCAGCGGTGCCTATGCATCACAGGATCTGCTTGGGAGCCTGCTGGGACAAAGCAGCGGATACACGTCCTCCTATTCCTCCGGCGGGCTTACGGAACTGCTCGGAGGCCTTTACGGCGGCGGAAGCAGCAGCGGATCAACGGGCAGTATCCTGGATCTGTTCATGGGGCGCAGCATGACAGCGGAAAACGCGGCTGCATATATCATGGATAATCATCTGGATGCTTCTCAGCTGGTATGGAAAGAGGGAAAGATCACTCTGGAGACAGACCAGTGGGATCTGGTGACCTCTCTGCTGATGAATGTGTTCTACAATGACGGGACAGGATTTATTGATTTTGGACTGGATACCACGTATTCCACTGAGGGAAACAGCCTTTTGTCCGATTATGACGGCACATGGCTGTCCATTGACCGTCAGCCGGTGGCGTACTACTATCTGAACACTGTGGATGACGGCGACAACTACGTGATCACCGGATATGTTCCTGCACTGCTGAACGGAGAACAGGTCAACCTGATCCTGAATTTTGACAGTGAGCATGACGGAGACGGTTATATTGCGGGAGCAATGAAAAAGTATACGGACGAAGAATCCGATACCCAGGCAAAAGAACTGATTGCGATCGGAAAAGGTGATACGCTGCAGTTCCTGTGCGACTACTTCGACTATGATGGCGTTTACCGTGATACTTACAAGCTGGGTGAACCGATCACGCTGGGTGAAACGGTTGAGATAGCCAACACACCGATTGACAGGAGCAAATGCCAGGTTACCTTCCGGCTGACTGATATTTATCAGCAGAATTACTGGACGCCTGCTGTCAGGTGAGAAACAGAAAATGGAGCATCCGAATATGGATTTAAACGACAAAATTGAAAAAATCCTGGAAAAAGTTCAGAAGGCACCCCGGTATACCGGCGGCGAGATGAATACGGAAGTGAAAGGCTGGGATGAATGCCCGCTGCACTTTGGATTCTGCTTCCCTGATACCTACGAGGTAGGCATGAGCCATCTGGGCATGAAGATTCTGTACGGGCTGATCAACCGTGAAAGCTGGAGCCTGTGTGAAAGGTTTTTCATGCCGTGGACGGATATGATTGCCCTGATGGAGGAAGAACAGCTTCCGCTTCTGTCCATGGAGAGCCGGCATCCTTTAAACGCGTTTGATGTAATTGGTTTCACGCTGCAGTATGAAATGAGCTTCAGCAATATCCTGGCGATGCTGAAGATGGGCGGCGTTCCGCTGGAAAGCAGTGAGCGCGGGGAAACTGACCCCATTGTGGTGGCCGGCGGCCCCTGCGCATTCAATCCTGAACCGCTGGCTGATTTTATTGACGCGTTTATGATCGGCGACGGGGAAGATGTGATGACAGAGCTGAATCATGTCATTCTTGAACGCAAGGAAAAAGGCCTGAGCCGGGAAGAATGCCTGAAAAAACTGGCCGGTCTGGAAGGGGTGTATGTTCCTTCGTTGTATGACGTGACATACAATGAGGACGGGACGGTTGCGGCTGTCACGCCCAACTGCGCGGAAGCGCCGTCAACTGTCCGTAAACGGGTGGTTGTTGACCTGAACAACACCTATTACCCTGAAGAGTTTCCCGTACCTTATACAGAAGTGATCTTTGACAGAATCATGCTGGAAATCATGCGCGGCTGTACAAGGGGCTGCCGTTTCTGCCAGGCAGGCATTCTGTACCGGCCTGTACGGGAAAGAAGCATGGAAAAGCTTATAGACCTGGCTGAAAAACTGCTGAATTCCACCGGATATGAGGAAATCAGCCTGAGCAGTCTTTCAAGCGGGGATTACAGCTGCCTTCCTGAACTGATCCGGGAACTCATGAAGCGCATGAAGGAAAAACGGGTTTCCATCTCTCTTCCCAGTCTGCGGATCGACAGTGTGCTGAAAGAAAGCCTTGAAGAAACGCAGCAGGTCAGGAAAACCAGTCTGACTTTTGCACCGGAAGCGGGAACGCAGCGCATGCGTGATGTGATCAACAAAGGCGTGACGGAAGAAGATTTGCTGGGCAAGGTACGTGATGCCTTTGAAGGCGGATGGAGCAGTGTGAAGCTGTATTTTATGTCCGGTCTGCCGACGGAGACCACAGAAGACCTGGACGGAATTGCAGATCTGGCTAGGAAAGTGATTGCCGAATACTTTAATGTTCCCAAAACACAAAGGGCCAAAGGCCTGCGTGTGACAGTGAGCGTCAGCGTATTTGTACCCAAGCCTTTCACGCCCTTCCAGTGGGCCGCGCAGGATACGCTGGAAGCCATTATTGCAAAGCAGGAGCATCTGAGGCAGGTGCTTAATATCAAGGGCGTGACTTTCCACTGGCATGAACCGTATGTAAGTTTCCTGGAGGCATGCTTTGCCCGGGGAGACAGAAGAATGGGCAGCGTGCTGAAATGCGCGTTTGAAAAGGGATGCATCCTGGACGGGTGGAATGAAACCTTCCGGTATGATTTGTGGATGGAAGCGTTCAGGGACTGCGGCCTTGACCCGGCTTTCTATGCTCACCGTGCCAGAACGAAAGAAGAAGTGCTGCCCTGGGATCACATCGACAGCGGCGTTACAAAACAGTTCCTCTGGCATGAAAAAGAAAAGAGTGAACGTGCTGAAACAACGAAGGATTGCCGGAAAGGCTGCAACGGATGCGGTTTACAGCGCTGGAAGGGAGTATGCTCATATGCGAATGCTGGCAGTGTTTGAGAAAGGCGAAAGGATCAGGCATATCGGCCATCTTGATATACAGCGCAGCGTACAGCGCGGACTGCGCAGAAGCGGACTGCCTGTTGCTTACTCCAACGGATTCAATCCCCATATCCTGATTACATTCGCAAGCGCTTTATCAACCGGAGCCTGCGGAACACGGGAAATCATGGATGTGACGATGGCCGAAGAGGTCAGTGAAGAAGAGTTCCTTGAACGGATGAACCGTGCCATGCCGCAGGATATGCAGCTCTCGGAAGCCCGGGCAGTTGATCAGAAACATCCGGCGTTGATGGCAAGTCTGCGCGCGGCAGCGTATGACCTGCTGATCAGGGACCGGGAAATGGCAGAGAAGCTGAAGGCAGCGATTCCTTCAATGATGGCAAAAGAAACAGTGACTGCCATGAGAAAAACGAAAACAGCCCTGAAGGAATGCGACATCAAGCCGTTAATCTATGAACTGAAAGGTGAAGGACAGCATATTCTGGCAACCATGGTGCTGACTGAACGCGAGGCCTGTAAACCTGGTATGCTGATTGAAGCTTTAGGGAAGGAAGCAGGCATAGACGAAGAAATCCGAATGCTTGTGACCCGGACCGGATTGCTGGGAATGGATCCTGAAGGACGGCTTATCCCGCTGGAGAGGCTTTGAACATGGTACGAAAGATCATTTGCGGTCCCGGATTCTGCGCCGTAACGGAAGACGGTGTCCTCGTTGAATACATACAGGATGATCCGTCAGATCAGTGCGGGGATATTCTGCTTGGGGAAACGGACCGGCTCATGCCCGGAATGAACTGTGCATTTGTTGATATAGGGAGGAAGAAGAACGGCTTTCTTCCGATGGATGAGAACAGTAACAGTTTCACAGAAGGGAAAATCCGATCGGGCGAGAGCATAGTCGTTCAGATCAAGAAAGAGGAAACGGGAACAAAAGGAGCGTTTCTGACACGCGATATAACTTTTCCCGGAGCTATGGTTATCCTGATGCCGATGAACCGCTATATCGGTGTCAGCAGCAGAATTACCGATGAATCCGTCCGGGAAAGACTGAAAAAAGCAGGCAGGGAGATCGCTGCGGATCGTTTCGGACTGGTCATGAGAAAAGCTGCGGAGGATGCAGATGAAGATACAATCCGTCTGGAGACGGAATCACTGTACGAAACCTGGCTGATGACAGCCGAAAAAGCTTCACAGGGCGGAAAACCGGGCACCATCCTTTTTTCCGGTCGTATTGCAGACCGGCTGCAGGAAGATTATGCAAGGGATGGAACGGATACGATCCAGGAAAAGAAAGAAGCAGATACTGATATCATCAGACAGCTCCGTCAGGCGAAAGAACGTACTGTCCGTCTGCCGGGTGGTGGTAATATTGTCCTGGACCGGTGTGAAGCGATGACGGTGATTGATATCAATACTGCTTCCGCTGCCGGTGCCGGATCCAAAGAGCGGACGATTCTTGAAACCAATCTGGAAGCATGCAGTATTATTGCCCAGCAGGTTCGGTTACGGAATCTGAGCGGGATTATCCTGATTGATTTCATAGACATGGATAATGAAACAGACCGTAGTATGGTTTTGTCCAGACTGGAAGAGTGTTTCAGCAGGGATCGGGTTAAGACAGTCATACACGGATGGACGAGTCTGGGATTGATCGAAATGACCAGAAAGCGCACAAGAGCAGAAATATATGATAATCTATTAGAAGTCTGTCCTGTCTGCGGGGGGACGGGATATGTACTGAGGGAGCAGAAAGAATGAATACCAAGGAAATCCTTGTTACAGCTGAAGAACAGGAACGGCAGGAACAGTATACTGAAATGATCCGTGAGCTTCCGCACCGACCGAAGAGTTATTACGTAGTCACATACGGCTGCCAGATGAATGCCCATGATTCTGAAAAAATCGCCGGCATGCTGGACCGTATGGGTATGCAACCCGCAACGGAACGTGAAGAAGCTGACTTCGTGATATTCAATACCTGCTGTGTGCGTGAAAATGCAGAAAGACGGGCATTGGGAAACGTCACGTGGCTGAAGGAAGTCAGGAAAACAAAACCGGATATGGTCATAGCCGTCTGCGGCTGTATGATACAGGAACCCGGGATGGCGGAGACTATCCTGAAGCAGTACAGGTTTGTGGATCTTGCCTTTGGTACCGCCAACCTTCATAAGCTTCCTGAAATGCTGTATGAAACGCTGAACAGCGGAATACAGCAGGTTTGTGTTGAAGATAAAGATGTTATTGCAGAAGGTCTTCCGGTCAGGAGACTCAGACAGGATGCGGCTTATGTAACGATCATGTACGGCTGCAATAATTTCTGCAGTTTCTGTATTGTACCGTATGTACGCGGCAGGGAGAGAAGCCGCGAGATGAGCAGCATCCTGCACGAGGCGGAAGAGCTTGCAAAGTCAGGCGTGAAGGAAATCATGCTGCTGGGTCAGAACGTAAACAGTTACGGAAAAGGCCTGCCGGGCGATCCGACATTTGCGTCCCTGCTGAAACATCTGGACGAAATCGGTATTCCTCGGATCCGTTTTATGACAAGCCATCCGAAGGACCTGAGTGACGAACTGATCGATGTGATGAGCAAAGGAAAACATATCCTTCCGCAGTTTCACCTTCCTGTACAGAGCGGCAATAATGAGATCCTTGAAAAGATGAACAGGCATTATACCCGGGAACAGTATCTGGACAGGGTGCGGAAACTGCGGGAAGCCATACCCGGCATCGGACTCAGTACTGATATTATCGTCAGTTTTCCCGGTGAAACGGAGGCGCAGTTCGAGGATACCATGAGCCTGGTACGCGAGGTCCGGTACGACAGTGCATTCACCTTTATATACAGTCCAAGAAAAGGTACAAGGGCCGCAAAAATGGAAGGCCTGATCCCGGATGATATTTCGAGGGAGAGAATCCAGCGACTGATTGCACTGCAGGAAGAACTGCAGCAGGATACGCTGAAACGGTTTATCGGAATCGAGGAGGAAATCCTGGTGGAAGGTCTGAGCCGCAGAAGCAGACTCGCGGTATCCGGTAAAGGCAGACATGCGGTCTCCATTACTGTTAACGGCAGCAGCGAAGATATCGGACAGATTCTGAAGTGCCGCGTGACCGGACTGAAAAACAACACACTGACAGGCGAAAGGATATAAGGAGGGTTTGCATATATGAGAGAGGTTATGATGAAAGCCCAGGAACTGGCAGAAGCCATCCTGAGCAGCGAAACATACCAGAAAATGAAGCAGCAGGAAGAGACTGTCCGCCACGACCCTGATGCTGCCGCTGCATTGGGAGACATGATCGAAAAAAGGCAGCGTGTGGAAGAGATTCTGTCAGCCGCCGATATGGATGCCAACGAACTTGCCGAGGCAAGCCGCGAAATGGAAGAAGCTGAAAAGCGGATGAATGAAAACGAAATGATTCTGACACTGAAGCAGTACAGGAACGATTTTCAGACAATGATGGATAATGTAAACAAAATCCTCCGGCTGGTAATTACCGGTGAAGTGGAAGAGGAAAACGGCGGCAGCACGGGATGTTCCGGCAACTGCTCCTGCTGCAGCGGATGCCGCTGAGAAAGGGATCAAAATGGCACTTTCACCTATGATGCAGCAATATCTGCGGATTCATGACCAGTACGCGGATTGCCTGCTGTTATTCCGGCTGGGAGATTTTTATGAGCTTTTTTTCGAGGATGCCAAAACAGCTTCCAGAGAGCTTGAACTGACTCTGACCGGTAAAGACTGCGGTCTGGAGGAACGCGCACCTATGTGCGGCGTTCCTTATCATTCCGTGAACACCTATATTGAGAAGCTGATTGCAAAAGGATACAAAGTAGCCATCTGTGAGCAGATGGAAGACCCGGCACTGGCCAAAGGCCTTGTGGACAGGGATGTGGTCCGGGTGATTACAGCCGGCACAGTCACTGATCCTGCCATGCTGGAGGATAAGGCAAACAACTATCTGATGTGTGTCTATCTCGACGGCAAAAAGACAGGGATCGCATATGCAGACGTGTCCACAGGTGAATTCTTTGTAATGGAACCGGAAGCAAATCTGTTGAGAGCACAGATTGTCCGGGTGAATCCGATGGAAGTCATCTGCAATGATCCGCCGCAGCTGACAGCGCTGGCAGGAGGAGATATAAGAGGACTGAACGGACAGCCGAGGGTCTGGTTTCAGCGGAAAAACGCGGAAGATACCCTTTGCGATCATTTTCAACTGAGTCAGCTGACTTCACTTGGACTTGATGACAAGAAAGAAGCAATCTGCGCGGCTGGCGCGCTGCTCCGCTATCTTCATGAAACGCAAAAGAACAGCCTGGAGCATATCCGTACACTGCGTATTGCTGAAAACGGAAAAACCATGCTTCTGGATCAGAATACCAGGAGAAACCTTGAGCTTACAGAGAGCCTCAGAGGAGAACGCAGAAAGGGTACACTCCTCGGACTGCTTGATATGACAAGCACGGCAATGGGCGGAAGACTGCTTCGCCGATGGGTGGAACAGCCTCTCCTGGACGAAAAGGAAATCAACAACCGCCTGGACGCTGTGCAGGAGCTTGTCAACGACAGGATTCTCGGCATGACACTGGCGGAAGAACTTGAAGGCGTATACGATATGGAACGCCTGATGAACAAGGTTGCATACAGGAATATGAATGCCCGGGACTGCCTGGCGCTTTGTGCGAGTCTGAAACGTATACCGGGGATCCGTAGTCTGCTTGATAACGTTAAAAGTGCCGCAATGGTCAGGATCCGTGACGAACTCAACCCTCTGGAAGAACTGACGGATCTGCTGGATCGTGCCATTCATCCGGACGCGCCTGTCATTATTACGGAAGGCGGCATTATCCGGGAAGGGTATTCAAAGATCCTGGATGAATACCGTGAAGCACAGACCAGCGGCAAACAGTGGATTCTTGATCTCGAAGCTAGGGAAAGAGAAGAGACAGGGATCAGAAATCTCCGGATTCAGTATAACAAGGTTTTCGGGTATTATATTGAAGTTACGAAGAGTTTCCTGAACCAGGTGCCTGAACGGTATATCCGGAAACAGACGCTGACAAACGCCGAAAGATATATGACTCCGGAACTGAAAGAAATTGAACAGAAGGTTATCGGAGCGCAGGAACAAAGCGTACGGCTTGAACTTCAGCTTTTCAGCGAGATCCGGGACCGAATTGCTGAACAAATTGACGGAATCCAAAGAACAGCCCAGGCGCTGAAGGAACTGGACGTATTCCAGAGCCTGAGCCGGGTTGCTTCGGAAAACCGCTATGTCCGTCCTTCCATCACTGCAGACGGATCACTATCAATTGTTGAAGGACGTCATCCTGTGGTGGAAAGGAATATGAAAGACGGCGGATTCATTCCCAATGATACACTGCTGGACGGGAATGAAAACCGGATGATGATTATTACCGGACCGAATATGGCTGGTAAAAGTACCTATATGCGGCAGGTGGCCCTGATCTGCCTGATGGCACAGATCGGCAGTTTTGTCCCCGCAAGGGAAGCCAGTCTTCCGGTGTGTGACCGTATCTTTACCAGAGTAGGTGCCAGCGATGATCTTGCCAGTGGCCAGAGTACTTTTATGGTTGAGATGAGTGAAACAGCTCACATTCTCAGGAACGCTACGAAAAACAGCCTGATCATACTCGACGAGATCGGACGGGGAACCAGCACATTTGACGGATTGTCCATTGCATGGGCGGTGGTGGAATATATCGCAGATAAGGAAAGGATCGGCGCCAAAACCCTGTTTGCGACACATTATCATGAGTTAAGTGAACTGGAAGGCCACCTGGACGGGGTGAAAAACTTCTGCATCTCCGTCAAGGAGCACGGGGAGGACGTTATCTTCCTCCGGAAAATAGTTCGCGGCGGCGCGGATAAAAGCTTTGGCGTTCATGTGGCCAGGCTGGCGGGAGTTCCGCATCCGGTGATTGTGAGGGCGCACGAGATTCAGGCCAGGCTGGAAGTCAGTGAAATCAACCAGAATACCATCGGTCAGAATATTCTGGGGGAGGATACTGCTTTCAGGAAGAATGAACAGATGGATCTGTTTGAGTATAAAAAGGATGAAATCATCAAGGAACTTCAGGATATTGACGTGATGGCGATAACGCCCATGGATGCAATGAATACGTTGTTTCTGCTCCGGGAAAAGGCACGCAAGCTGTAATCGGAGAAGGCCGTAAAGAGCGATCGAAAGGGAGAACATTATGGGAAAGATCAGACCGCTGAGCGAAAATCTGATTGGCAAAATTGCTGCGGGTGAAGTTGTGGAGAGACCGGCGGCGGCTATCAAGGAACTCATTGAAAACAGTCTGGATGCCGGCGCTACGGCCGTAACGGTGGAAATTCAGGAAGGCGGACTGACAAGCATCCGCGTGGCAGATAACGGCAGCGGTATTGATGAAAGTGATATCCGTATGGCATTCGAACGACATGCCACAAGTAAAATCAGCAGGGAGCAGGATCTGGACGCCATTGCAACTCTTGGTTTCCGCGGAGAGGCCCTTGCCAGCATCGCGGCTGTATCGAGGATCACGATGACAACCAGGACCGCGGCAAGCGAAACAGGTCTGAAGGTGAAAAACGAGGGGGGACGGATTACCGATATACAGGAAATCGCCTGCCCTGTCGGTACAACCATCCAGGTGAATGATCTGTTTTACAATGTTCCTGTTCGCAAAGGATTTATGAAAAAGGCTGGCCAGGAGGCAACAGCGGTTCATGACCTGATTGTTCAGCTTTTGCTGAGCCGTCCCGATGTCAGTTTCAGGTATATTTCCAACGGTAAAACTGAATTTCATTCACCAGGAGACGGACAGACGGCCACAGCGCTGCAGACAGTTTACGGAAGCTATGCCATGAAGTTTATGAAAGAAGTAAACGATCATGGAAACGGGCTGATTATCAAGGGGTATGTCGGCATCGGTGAGAACGGAAGAGGAAACCGGAATCAGGAAATGTTCTTCATCAACGGCCGTGTCATGCATAACAAAATACTGAATGATGCACTGGAGACAGCCTGCAGGGAACGGGTAATGATCGGTAAATTTCCGGTCTGTGCACTGTATCTCACAATTCCATATGAGGCTGTGGACGTCAACGTTCATCCCAACAAACTTGAAGTAAGGTTCAGGGATGAGGCGGGAGTTTATGAAGCTGTTCTCAGCGCTGTGCTGATGGCTTTGAAAGAGAAGGACGCTTTTGAACATCCGGTTGAGATGAACCTGTGTCCGAAAAAAGAATCCGTTCCGGCTGCGGAGGCAGCGCCGCCGGTGATTCCGGTTCATCGTCCATTGCCTTCGCCGGATGAATCGGTTACCGTCAGCAAAAAGCTTCCGGACAGTGCGTCTGTGTTTTCTCCTGCGCCAAGACCGCAACCGGTATACAGGGAGATTCTGCCTTCGCCGGTTCAAAAGCCCGCAACAGAACCTGCAGCCATGGAATACAAAGCCCCGCCTGTGCTGAAGGAAAAAGCAGAACAGGTTAATACCATCCTGAGCACCGTCAGGAAGCCGATGAAAGTGTTCGGCGCGCTCTTCAATACATTTATTCTGGTCGAATATGAGGATCAGCTACTGATGGTTGATCAGCATGCTGTACATGAACGTCTGCTGTTTGACAAGCTTATGAGTGAACATACAGAAAAAGCCCAGGCAGGACAGGAAATGCTCGTTCCGGTCGTACTGGGAGTTACCAATGCGGAGCAGCGCCTTCTGGAAGATAACAGGGAAGCACTGGAAAGCATAGGACTTGTAGTTGAAGCGTTTGGCGAGAAAGATGTTGCTGTCAGAACAATTCCTGTGATCCTCGGTGAGGCACAGACAAAGGATTTTATACGGGATGTGATTAATGATCTGCAGACCGGACGGGATCCGACTTTTGAGAAGAAACGGACGCAGCTGCTTCAGACTGCCTGCAAGCATGCCGTTAAGGGCGGAGAAACACTGACAGAAGAAGAACTGCGGAGTCTTCTCGATAAAATGATTGAGCAGAAAGTGACGCCCACCTGTCCCCATGGAAGGCCGCTTGTTGTTTCGATCAGCCACAGGGAACTGGACAGGAAATTCAAGCGCATACAGAACTGACCGGAGAACAGTATGACAGAACAGATTGTCTGCAGGGTGATAACGGGGCCCACAGCCAGCGGGAAAACCGGCCTGAGCGTACGACTCGCACAGGAACGGGGATGGGATATCCTGTGCATGGACAGTATGCAGATTTACAGAAGGATGGATATCGGAACCGCTAAACCGACAAAGGAGGAAATGGGCGGCGTATGCCATTATCTGATGGACATCTGCGAACCAACGGACACATACAGTGTTGCGGATTACAGGGATGAAGCCGAAAAACTGATTCTGCATCTCGCAGAAATGGGCAGAAATGTCCTGTTTGTCGGAGGCACTGTGCTTTACCTTCAGGCGCTGATGCATCCCATGGGGATGGGCATGACGCCGGCCAATGATGAACTCCGGGCTGCATTGAACGTAATGGCGGAAACAGAGGATGGACGTGCCGCCCTGCACGAAAGGCTTCGGCGTGTAGATCCTGTTACAGCGCAAAAACTACCTGTGAATGATGTCAGAAGAATTATCCGTGCGATTGAAGTCTGGGAAGCTACGGGCATCCCTTTTTCTGAACAGCCGAAGCGTGAGAATGAGAATGACAAACGTTTCAGATGGAAGGTCGTTTCCACCGAGATGGACAGAACTTTGCTTTATGACCGTATCAATCAGCGTGTGACGGATATGATCCGGAAGGGATTGAAAAATGAAGTGGCTTCCCTGCTGGAGGAAGGTGTACCTGAAGATGCCAGGAGCATGAACGGACTGGGGTACAAGGAAATGATTCCCTGTATCCGAGGTGAGTATTCTGTTGAAGAAGCGGCGGAAATGATCCGGAAAGGCACCCGCCATTATGCCAAAAGACAGATGACATTCCTGCGACGGGAAGAAAGCATCCATTATGTCAGAACAGACGGTGATGATGCATACGATGAAATCAGAAGATATTTACTGTGAGGTATAAGCATGAACCGTATTGAGGAAATGATCCTGAGAGCGGAGAAAGAACTGAAGGAATCCTTTGCCAGGATTGATGAAAATGAAATGAAACGGACAAAACAGGTGCTTGACCTGTTCCGGCAGGAGGGGGTCAGTTACCGTCATTTTGCCCCGTCCACCGGTTATGGATATGATGATATCGGCCGTGATACGCTGGAAAGAATTTATGCCGGACTGTTTCATACGGAAGCGGCACTCATGAGGCCGCATGTGGCCAGCGGAACAGCTGCGCTGAGCCTGACGCTTTTCGGTCTGACAAAACCGGGTGAAAAAATTGTCAGTGCCACCGGTATGCCTTACGATACCCTTCTGGGAGTAATCGGAACAGGAAAGGGCACTCAGCCGGGGTCGTTGAAAGAAATGGGCGTGTCCTTTGACTGTGTGGAACTGAAAGACGGAAAGATTGATGTCCGGGCTGTGGATCAGGCAATCACCAAAGATACGTCTCTTGTGATTGCACAAAGGAGCAGGGGTTATGCCTGGAGACCCAGCCTGTTTCCTGAAGCGTTCGCAGAGCTTGCCGACATGATTCACAGCAGGCATCCCGGCGTGACACTGATGGTCGATAACTGCTACGGTGAATTTGTATGCAAGGATGAACCTACAGATTACGGCGCGGATATATGCGTGGGCAGTCTGATCAAGAATCCGGGGGGCGGGATTGCGCCGACAGGAGGGTATGTGGTTGGAAAACTGGAGAAAGTGGAACGTATTGCAGGACGGTTGACTGCTCCGGGGCTTGGCCGTGAGCTCGGTTCTTATGCTGCATCTTACAGACCCTTCTATCAGGGATTGTTTATGGCGCCGCATACAGTGGCGCAGGCGCTCAAAACAGCACTTCTCGCATCAAGACTGTTTGATAATCTGGGCTTTGAGACGTCACCTTCATCGAAGGAGCAACGCGCTGACATCATTCAGGCGATCAAAATGGAAACCCCGGAACGTCTTGTGGCATTCTGCCAGGGGATACAAACAGCCAGTCCTGTGGACAGCATGGCCATGCCTGAACCCTGGGATATGCCCGGCTATGATGATCAGGTTGTGATGGCGGCCGGAACATTCGTTGCGGGCGCTAGTATAGAGTTGAGCGCAGACGGACCGATCAGGGCACCGTACACTGCTTTTATGCAGGGAGGACTGACGTATATTCACGGCCGGATTGCCCTTTCGGAAGCGCTGCGAAGAATGATGGAAACAGGGGCGCTCAAAATGCCGTAATTCTTGACAATGGCAGGGTCAGCTCATATAATAATTTAATGTTTGAACATTCAGGAAATTACATGATCGGAGGGACGGAAATGGATATCCAGACACTTGAAACATATGCGCGGCAGGTGAGAAGAGACATCATCATCATGACTGCTGCTGCAGGCGCGGGCCATCCCGGCGGATCTCTTTCCAGCACGGAGGCAATGGTTGCGCTTTATTTTGATGTAATGAACGTGGATCCCAAGGATGACAAGAATCCTGATCGTGACAGGTTTGTACTCTCCAAGGGCCATTCTGCTCCCGCTCTCTACGGTACGCTTTGCGAACGCGGCTTCTTCGGTCGTGAGGAATTCGATCATTTCCGTCAGCTCCATGGTATTCTGCAGGGACATCCCGACACAAAGAAATGTCCCGGTGTTGACGCCTCAACCGGCTCCCTTGGACAGGGCATTTCCATTGCTGTCGGTATGGCACTCGGAGCTAAGCATACCGGAAAGAAATGCCATGTTTACACGATCATCGGCGACGGCGAAAGCCAGGAGGGCCTTGTGTGGGAGGCCAGCATGGCGGCTGCGCACTATAAACTTGACAACCTGACCGTTATTCTTGATCATAACGGACTTCAGATCGACGGAACGAATGACGAGGTTATGAGCCTGGGAGATATCAAGGCCAAGGCCCTTGCTTTCGGATACGATGTGATTGAGGTTGCGGACGGAAATGATATGAAGCAGGTTGTTGAGGCTTTGCATGCGCCTGCCTGTCCCGGTAAACCGAGATATATCATTCTGAACACGCTGAAGGGTAAAGGCGTCAGCTTCATGGAAGGCCAGGTTGGCTGGCATGGAAAAGCTCCGAATGCTGAACAGGCTGCCCAGGCACTGAAGGAATTGGAGGGCTGATAAAATGGAAAAGAAAGCAGTTCGTGTTGCATATGGCGAGGCCCTTGTCAAACTGGGCGAAGAGAATGAGAAAGTCGTTGTGCTGGATGCTGACCTGGCAGGCGCAACGATGACAAACGGATTCAAGAAAGCTTACCCCAACCGGTTTTATGACTGTGGTATTGCGGAAGCAAACATGGTTGACGTTGCTGCCGGTATGAGTACGATGGGTTTGATCCCGTTCTGTTCCACTTTCGCGGTTTTTGCAGGCCGCAATTACGACCAGATCCGGAACGGCGTCTGTTATCCTAAATTCAATGTCATGTTTGGTTTCAGCCATGCAGGCATTACGCTTGGTGAAGACGGCGGAAGCCATCAGGCAATCGAAGACATTGCCCTGATGAGAGTTCTGCCGGGGATGACAGTGTTTGTTCCCTCCGATGCCAATGAGTGTTATCAGTGCGTTGAAGCAGCAGCGAAAATTGAAGGTCCTGTATATATCCGTACAGCCAGACTCGCTACTCCGGTATATGATCCCAGACCGTTTACAGTAGGAAAGGGAAATGTCATTCGTGACGGAAGCGACTGTGCGATTTTTACATGCGGCATTATGCTGGAGCATGCCATTGAAGCTGCTGATATCCTTGCAGGCCAGGGTGTGAATGCGGCGCTTGTATCTTTCCATACGATCAAGCCTTTTGACGAGGAACTCGCTCTTCGCTATACAGCGAAATGCAGGAAAGTGTTTACTGTTGAAGAGCATTCAGTCATTGGCGGACTTGGAGACACAGTAGCTTCCGCCATTATCGGAAACGGTGTTGAGAAGTTCATGAAGATTGGTATCAACGATGTGTTCGGCCAAAGCGGAAAACCGGCCGACCTTCTGAAAGAATATGAGCTGACCGGTCCCCAGATTGCAGAAAAAATCCTGAAGAATCTGTAATGCAATTCCCCCCTTTCCTGCGGCCTGAATGACATGCGGAAAGGGGGGTTCTGCAAAGATATGATTTGTATTGGGTGATGAGTCATGTTATTTGCTTTTATCGTGAACCCTGCAGCAGGAAACGGATACTCTCTTGAAATCATGCAGAGGCTGGAAGGAACCCTGAAAGCCAGGAGTACGGAATACCGCATATATAAAACCGAGCGGCCGGGTCACGGTACCGAGCTCGCAGCTGAGCTTGCGGCTGATGAAGGCATTGCAGCAGTTGTATCCGTCGGAGGAGACGGAACTGCCGGCGAAGTTGCCGCAGGCCTTACAGGGACCGGAAAACCCATGGGTATTATTCCTGCAGGTACCGGAAATGATTTTATCAAATCGGCTGGCATTCCCGGCGATCCTGACAAGGCGCTGCAATTACTGCTCACCGGCGCTGCAAAACCCACGGATACAGGAACGGTTAACGATCGCTTTTTCCTGAATGTCTGCGGTACGGGGTTTGATGTTACAGTTCTGGATTATGCGGAAAATGAAAAGAAAAAACACAGAGGCCTTACTCCCTATTTTCTTGGACTGATTAAAGCAATCTTTCATTATCAAAGCATTCATCTGAGGATTACCGCTGACGGAAAAGAAAAGGAAGGGGAGTATCTTATCTGTTCTGTGGCGAACGGACGGTTTATCGGCGGGGGCATCCCCATTTGTCCGGAAGCTGATATTGAGGATGGCAAGCTTGATCTTGTATTGATCCGCAGCGTTCACCGGTGGCAGATTCCGTTTTACCTCCCCGGACTGATGCTTTCCAAAGATCTGAAATTCAGGATCACAGAGCATTTCACGGTATCAGATATAGTGATTGAAGGTCAAAGCCTCCGAATCAATGTGGACGGAGACATAAGTCCGATGAACAGCGTCGAATTCAGAATCAATCCGGGTTCTTTGATGCTTATTCGGTAAAAGCCTGCTAAGGAGATCCGGCGTTATTCTGCAGGTTAAAGGAGGACAATGCGTTGGCAGTCAGAAAAGACATTCGGGACAGAGCCAAGAATCTTTGGATCAAAGGGATGAAAGCGATCGGCAATACTGCCGCCAGTATCGCAAACAATACACGGTACAAAGTAGATGAGGTTACAATCCAGAACCGCAGGAGAGAGGTTCTTGGTGATCTGGCCAATAAAACCTATGCTTTATGGCTGAAGGGTGAATCGTTTCCTGAATCCATGACCAGAATGCTCGAAGAACTGAAACAGCTTGATGAACAGCTCAACGACATCAGGGCGGAAAAATACGCTGCTTCCCTTACCGGATCTGCTGCTGTCCCGGCTGAACAAAACGAAGAAGGAAACGATGACGGGACAGAAGAAGAGGAAGATGAGTTGCCTGTATCCGAAGACAATTCATCAGTAAGCGCTGAAATAAACGGCTTGTTTGACAATACGGTTTCCGTAGGGAAAATGGCCGAGAAAGTTAATTCCACGCTGAATCAGATGAGTGAAAGAATACACAGTTTCCCTCAGGAAAGCAAAAACGATGATCAAGGACAGGAATGAAGCGGGAATGAAACTACGCATATTGAACCTTATTCTTTTTGCCGTACTCCTGATCTGGTGTACAGGCGCTGTATGTGAGCATACAGCGCAGATACAGATTAACGCCAACAATGAAGAATGGTCATGGGATCCAGGCGCATACAATCAGTTTACAGGCCGGATTGATCTTGCGGAGTTTTGCGGAAAAGAGTTAACGATCAAAATATCTACTGATCTTTCATACGGCGGAGACCAGGAAGAAGATCACGATCCGTTGTTTACAGTCGTTAACGGGCGTCGTATCACAATGCTGAAACAGAAAAGCTCGGCTGTTTTCACACCGGAAACGGAAAACTCTGAGTTTGATTTTTCTGCCAGTCTGAAGCTTCCTGAGAAAGGCCATGTACGCAGTATCAGACTGGATTTCAGAATTGTTGATGAAAACGATACAGAACTGATGAATCTTCAGGATACCATCAGCGCAGGAGACAATGCCGCAGGCAGAGAAAGCGGGACCTTTTATATTCCATATGATATTGACACGATCATTTGGATCATTACTGCAGCGGCTGCTGTAATCTGGGCAGCCGTACTGCTCAGAAGTGTTATTATGAAAAAAAGAGTATAGGAGATAATCATTATGCAGATTTATAACAGCATGACCCGTAAAAAGGAAACTTTTAAGCCGATCCATGATGGGAAAGTGGGTATTTATGCGTGCGGTCCTACTGTATATAATTATTTCCATATTGGCAATGCGAGGCCTTTCATTACGTTTGATGTGTTAAGAAGGCAGCTTGAGCGAGAAGGCTATGAGGTCACCTTTGTCCAGAATTTTACAGACATCGATGACAAAATGATCAGAAGAGCCAATGAGGAAGGCATTACTGTAAAGGAACTTGCTGACAGGTTTATCAGTGAATATTACAAAGACGCGAAAGCTTTGGGAATCCGTCCGGCTACAGTTCATCCCAAGGCAACAGAACATATCCCTGAAATTATTTCTTTGATTACTAAACTGATTGAAAACGGTCATGCTTATGCATCGCCCTCCGGTGATGTTTATTATCGCGTATCCGCTTTCCCCGGTTACGGTAAACTGTCCGGCCAGAATGCGGACGACAGGGAAAACGGTGCAAGTGAAAGACTGAATGTTGATACAGATAAGGAATCGCCTGAAGACTTCGCTTTGTGGAAGGCACAGAAACCCGGAGAACCTGCATGGGACAGCCCCTGGGGAAAGGGCAGACCGGGGTGGCATGTTGAGTGCTCAGCAATGAGCATGAAGTATCTCGGAGAAACTTTTGACATACACTGCGGCGGAAAAGACCTGCTGTTTCCTCACCATGAAAATGAAATTGCCCAGAGCGAAGGAGCCACAGGAAAGAAGTATGTCAATTACTGGATGCATAACGGCTTCATCAATGTGGACAACCAGAAGATGAGCAAAAGCCTGAACAATTTCTTTACCGTCAGGGATATCGCAAAGGAATATGATCTGGAAGCTGTACGTCTCTTTATGCTCAGTGCACATTACCGCAGTCCGATTAATTTCAGCCGGGATCAGATTGATTCTGCAAATGCCAGCCTGAATCGTTTGTATACGGCGCGGAATTCTCTGAAGTTCCAGCTTGAAAACGGAGAAGACAGGCCGCTGAACGACAAGGAGAAAGAATTCATCGAGCGTCTGAAAGGATACGAAAAACGTTTTGATGACGCGATGGATGATGATATGAATACGGCAGATGCACTGGGCGCCATTTTTGAACTGGTTAAGGATGCAAATGTTACGGTGGTTCAGGGCGCTTCAAGGGAAGCTGCTCAGGCCGCGCTGAACAGCCTGGAATCAATCTGCGATGTGCTGGGAATTCTCAGCAAAAAGGAAGAAGAACTCCCGCCCGAAATTGCCGCACTTGTAAATGAACGGGCTGAAGCCAGGAAGAATAAAGACTGGGTAAAGAGTGATGAGCTTCGCAACAGGATCATTCAGGCCGGGTATATTCTGGAGGATACTAAACAGGGACAGAAAGTCAGGAAAGATGTCTGATAAAGCAAAACGTATGACTGGTGTTTTGCTTGTTCTGACAGGAGTCGTACTGAGTCTGGCCCATATTCTGGCACCTGTGCATAATGACGGGATAGTCTACAGGACAGGCTGCGGTTCCGCCTGGCAGCTCAGCGGTATTCCGGTAAAAGAAGCCGGTATAGTCAGAATCAACACCGCCGGAGAGGATGAACTGGAAACACTTCCCGGAATCGGGAAGGTTTATGCTTTGCAGTTGATCGAAGAAAGAAACAAAAACGGTCCGTTTTATTATCCCGAAGATCTGACGGCAGTTCACGGAATCGGAAACGGAACGGTGAAAAAGCTGTATCAGTATATCAATCTGACGGTTGAATAAGGGGAGGAAAAGATGGCATATCGTGCACTGTACCGTGAGTGGAGACCCAAGGATTTCTCCCATGTTGTCGGACAGGCTCCGATCATCGGAACGCTGAGAAATCAGGTCGTCACAAACCGAATTGCACATGCATACCTGTTCTGCGGATCCCGCGGAACAGGGAAAACCTCCACAGCCAAGATTCTGGCAAAAGCGATTAACTGTTTACAGCCTGAAAACGGTGATCCATGCGGAAAGTGTGAGAACTGTCTGCGGGCAGACAATGAAGAGACCCTGGATGTTATTGAAATCGACGCAGCCAGCAATAACGGCGTGGACGAGATGCGGGAACTGAGGGATACGGTCAAGTATCCGCCTCAGTACGGAAAATATAAAGTATATATTATCGATGAAGTGCATATGCTGTCCACATCTGCATTCAATGCACTGCTGAAAACATTGGAGGAACCTCCTGCCCATATTGTTTTCATCCTGGCAACAACAGAACCGCAGAAGCTGCCGGAAACCATCCTGAGCAGATGTCAGCGCTTTGACTTTGGACGGATCCCCAGTACGGAAATAGCCGGAAGACTGAAGGAAGCGGCAGAAGGCAGCGGCGCGCAGGTGTCTGACGGCGCTCTTATGATGATTGCAAGGGCTGCCGATGGCGGCATGAGGGACGCGCTCAGCATCCTGGATATGTGCCTTGGATACAGTGATCAGGTCGATGAAGAACTCGTCAGAAACATACTTGGAACGAGCGATACATCCTTTTTGTTCGAATTCAGCAAAGCACTTTCCGAACAGGATGCTTCGAAGGTTTATCTCATGATTGACAGGCTTATGCGTGACGGAAAAGATCCGGCCGTTTTCGCAAAAGATGTCTGCAGACATATCAGGGCCCTGCTGATTGCCAAAACCAGTCCTGAAGATGTATCCATGATTATGGATATTTCCGGGGATGAAGCTGCGGAATATGTCCGGCAAAGCGAATCAATGACAGTGTCAAGGCTGATGAAAATTCTGGATCTGTTCATGGCGCTTGAAACGGAAATGAGATATGCTTCTACACCGAGAATGGCTTTGGAAAACGCCAGTATTAAAAGCTGTCTGAGAATCGAAGAAACGGATTCACAGGCCCTGAATGACAGGATTATTGAACTTGAAAAACGTATAAACGGATTGATGCGGAATCCTGCGGCAGCAGCTGCTGCACAAATTCCCGTGGAGGAAACGAAAACCACCAGGATACAGCAGCCCAGGGAAGAAAGAAAGGTGCCTCAGGCTGCCGGGAGAGAAAACAGCGGAAATCATGCTGCGGTATGGAAAGAACTGATGAATACAATCCGCGGAAAAGATATGACTGCCTGGAGCTTTCTTTCCCAGGGCCGTATGATCGGCTGTAAAAACGGAAGGTATCTCTGGCAGGCGGACAGGAAAGAAGCAGAGGCTCAGTTTATTACTGTTCTCAATATGCCGGAAAGGAACAAAACCATCTGTGAATGTCTTCAGCAGATAACCGGACAGGCATGCTCATTTTCTGCTGTGCCTCAGGGTAAATCATCCGAAACGGCTGATAACAGCGGAGATGATGAATATCTTGAGTCGATTTATGAAACTTTCGGAAAAGAACCTGTGAATATAGTGGATGAGATTTAAAAGATCCCGGCTGAAGCTTCAGCCGGGATCTTTGATACTTGTACGAGTGATCAGTTCAGTTCCTGAGCGTCATTCTCAATGGTGACATCTTCAACATTGCGGATTGCCCAGCGTGCCACAACCATGGAGAGATTGTCCTTTCCGACGGAAAGAGTAACTGTATCATCCTTCAGACCGGTAATGGTACCGTAGATACCGCCGATTGTGCAGATGCGGTCGCCGGCTTTCAGGTTGTTCAGCATTTCCTTAACCTGTTTGTCCTTTTTGCGCTGCGGACGAATCAGCATAAACCAGAAGACAACAAAAATCAGGATGAGGGGGAGGAATGTGGTTGCCAGGGCCGCGATGGAACTGACCTGCTGGACTTCTCCTTCAGCGCCGGCAACAGCGGCGGTTTCTTCAGCAAAAGCTGAAGCGATACCGAAAATGTTTTCAATCATGACAGAATAAACTCCTTTCAAGCTCATGTAGCACATATTATAACAGACAAACATACGGCTTACAAGACGTACAGAATGGAATACAACAAAAAACAATGTTTCGTTTACTCAGGGCAGGGTACGGGTCGCAACGATATCGGCTTCGGTATTCAGTATGTGATGGATAATGATCTGACCTGCCTGAACCGGGGCATGGATCTGAGTATTTCCCAGTTCATGCATTACTTCCCGAATCAGTTGCTTGGGTACAGGAACCGATGTTTTGACAGACAAAGGCATCCGGCATCCTTCAACGGGAATAACCGCGGTAATAATACGTTTGGGAAGTGTGCATTCCTGACGGGCGTAAACAGCTCCGCGGGGGCAGGTGTTGCCCGTGACGGAAAGAAATTCGCCCGTATCTGAAAGGGAAACGGTCATACGGCATCCAACGGGACAATTAATGCATGTGATAACCTGATCCATGAAATTCAGTTCCTTTCTATACGCACTGTAAGTATGTTTTCGTCCAGATTACGAAGATGCTCCGGCTTGAGTGTGATAAGCGCCATTTCACCGGGGGTAAATATCTGGGCCTTTTTTCTGCAGATTTCAATATTTCCGCATTCCACAACAACAGCACAGTTGCGGTATACTCCGGCAGGACGGAACATAAGACCAACAGGTGAATCCACGTTCCTGTGGATTCTCTGCGGAACGGTTCCACGAACACCGTCACCATCCATGACGGAAAAATACGAATCTTCAGAATGTCTGTTCAGTACAAAAGACGCTGCTGAACATCCTGCTTTATAACTTTCTGCGGAAACATGGTCCACAAGATCATGTACGTGCAGCACATTGCCGCAGGCAAAAATACCGGGTACATTTGTTTCAAATGTTTCGTCCACAATTGCTCCGGATGTGGCGGAAGAAAGCGATACGCCGGCGCCCAGGCTTAACTCATTTTCAGGAATAAGACCGCAGGAAAGCAGGAGTGTATCGCAGGCAAAATGTTTCTCTGTTCCATGAACAGGTTTTCTGTTCTGATCCACTTCGGAGACTGTGATCCCTTCAAGACGGTGAAGCCCCTGTATATCTGTGACGGTATGACTGAGCAGCAACGGAATATTGTAGTCCTGAAGACACTGTACGATATTCCGGTTCAAACCGGAGGAGTAAGGCATTATTTCCACACAGGCCAGCACTTTGGCCCCCTGAAGAGTCATCCGCCTGGCCATGATCAGGCCGATATCGCCGGAACCGAGGATAACGACTCTTTTACCTGGCATAAAACCTTCAAGATTTACAAAACGCTGGGCTGTGCCGGCGGAATATATACCCGCACATCGTGTGCCTGGAGTGCAGAGAGCACCGCGCGGACGTTCACGGCAGCCCATGGCGAGAATAACCGCTTTTGCCTGAATGCGCTGTATTCCGTAAACAGGAGATACACATGTGACAAGGTGGTCACGGGAGACTGAAAGTACCATTGTGGAGCATTCGATCGGGATACCCAGTTCAGCCGCTTTGTCAATATCTCTCTGTGCATATTCAGGTCCGGTCAGTTCTTCTTTAAAGCGATGGAGACCGAAACCGTTGTGGATACACTGACGGAGGATGCCTCCCGGTTCTTTTTCACGATCAATGACCAGGAGGGAAGTGATTCCGGCTTCTCTGGCTGCAATGGCAGCAGCCAGTCCGGCAGGACCGGCTCCGATTACAAGAATATCAATATTCCGATCTGTCATAAGCTGTATCTCCTTTCAGGAAGGATTCAACAGAACCTGCCAGAATGAAACTGTCTCCGCTGCTTTTCTTTACATCGGGTAAAGAGATACCAGTTTCTTCAGCGATGATATCTGCTACGCGGGGCATGCAGAAACCTCCCTGACATCTTCCCATGCCTGCACGGGTGCGACGCTTGACGCCGTCGATTGTGCGGGCGCCGACAGGGCGGTGAATGGCGGCGCGTATCTCGGCTTCGGTGACCGTTTCACAGCGGCAGATGATATTGCCCCAGGCAGGATCTGCTGCTACGGCCTTTTCTCTTTCTTCTGTATTCATATCACGGAAAGGAAGGGGCAAAACGCTGCAGGGCACCATTTCAGACTTTGCCGAAAGGTTCAGATGATCAGCGATCATTCCTGCCAGATCCTGAGCAATTGCCGGCGCAGAAGAAAGGCCCGGACTCTCAATCCCGATAGCTTCATAGTATCCCGGACAGGAGTCACAGGGACCGACGATAAAATCATCTGTGGCAAGATGTGCACGTACTCCGCTGAAATTGGTTATATTGGATCGTACTGATATATTCGGCCAGGTAAGAGCTGCTTTACGCAAAACTTCTGCCAGACCTTCCGAAGTGGTGGCTGTGTCCATCGGATCGACAATATCTTCTGCCGTCGGCCCGAGAAGGGTGTTTCCGTGAACAGTAGGGCTGACAAGTACTCCTTTTCCCATGGATGACGGGCATTGAAAGATCGTGTGTGTAAAAGGCGGGTGATCCATACGGTCCAGAAGGTAATACTGTCCGCGCCGGTGAATCATTTCCAGCTTTGTATCCGAGAGCTGATTATGAATCTGCGCACCGTAAGAACCGGCACAATTGACCAGAACACGGCAAAGGTATTCATCTGAAGAAGTCAGAACACGGAACAGTCCATCAGGCTGAACATGAACTGCTGTGACGTTTTCATTGAAACGAAAAGAGACGCCGTTCAATGCGGCATGATCCGCAATTGCAAAGGCGGTTTCATACGGACTGATGATCGCACTGGATGGAACGTAAAGTGCACATATAACCGCGGGATTGAGCTCCGGTTCCAGGGAAAGAAGCTCGTCATGTTCCAGAATCCTGAGCCCGGAGACTCCGTTTTTTTCACCGCGCAGCCTGAGCTTTTCAATGGTTTCCCGATCCTGATCATTCATGCCGATAACCAGGGCCCCGCACTGTTTGTAAGGAAGACCGAGAGAGGCACACAGGCCGGAATACATGGATGCACCGCGTACGTTATAATATGCTTTCAGGCTTCCGGGCATGGCATCATAACCGGCGTGGACAATGCCGCTGTTTGCTTTGGTTGCGCCTTCGGCAAGATCGCTTTCCTTTTCCAGTACGAGAACGGAAGCATGATAAGCTGCAAGTTCTCTGGCAACACAGCAGCCTGTGATGCCGGCGCCAATAATCAGTATATCTGACATCGTTTTCATGTTGTCGCCTCCTGTAAAATAATATATCAGAAGATGCGAAGGCGTGCAATCCGGAATACCATGCAAATGAAGGGCTTTGCGTTATGCAGGGACAGATTGATCGGTTGCGTATGAAGCATGGGAATGATATAATAATCTGAATCATGCTTAATGGGGTGAAGCGATGATAACATCAATTTGTCTGAATCCCTGTTTTGACAAAACTGTCAATGTTGAGAGCCTTCAGATCGGTCAGGTGAACAGAATCCGGGATGCCCGTGTTGATCTGGGAGGCAAGGGAATCAACGTAGCCGTTGTTGCCGGCCGGCTTGGCCTCGACGTGCAGTGTATCGGCATTATGGGAGAAAACGGTGCACCTGAACTGACCGCCATGATGGACAGGGAGGGACTGCGGCACCATTTCCTGACAGTGCCTGGACATGTCAGAACCAATATGAAGGTTTACAGCCTTGATGGCCAGGGAGTGACTGAACTGAATGAACCGGGTACACCTCTGACTTCTGAAATGATCCGTAACTTTACGGAGCTGGCGGAACAGGCTACGGCTGACAGTGACATGATCGTATTGACAGGAAGTCTGCCTCCGGGCTGCCCTGAAGGAACTTACAGGGATCTGATGACAGCCCTGAAAGGGAAAAAAGTTATCCTTGACACAGAAGGAAAAGAGCTGGAGCTGGCTGCAAAAGGAGCGCATCCGTTTCTGATTAAGCCTAATCTGCGGGAGATGGAAGCAACGCTTGGCATTGAACTGAGAACCATGCGGGCAATACGCGACGCAGCGCTTCTGTTTATCAGGCTTGGGGTTCAGCATTCAGTGGTATCCATGGGTGCCATAGGCGCCATGTATATTTCTGCAGATAAAACACTTTTTGCCCCGGCACTCCGGGTTGAAACAAAATCCACTGTCGGTGCCGGAGACGCAATGATCGGCGGTATGCTTCTCGGATATGAAATAGAGAAAGATATGGCCAAAGCATTCCGGTACGGTATTGCGGCAGGAGCAGCCAGTGTCATGACAGAAGGAACACAGTTAATTGTAAGATCTGATTTTGAAATGCTGCTTGATCAGGTTAAGGTACAGGAAGTGTAAAAAACATGTTATTTCGGCGCAACCGGGTTGAATATTCAGACGGTGTGATCGATCTGATCCCAATCCATATCGGTGTACTGAACAGGGAGCTTGCTCTGGGACACGAACAGATCTGGAAGATTACAATTCATGATCAGAAACAGGAAATCGGACAGATCAGCTATCGTGACGGAGAGGGAAGAAATGTATATTATTTCGGACATATCGGATATCACATTGATCCGCCGTACCGTGGAAAGCATTATGCATACAGAGCATGCAGGCTTCTGGCCAGGGAGATAAGGCTGTCGGGGAAAAGTTCTGTTGTCATTACCTGCGATCCGGATAATGAGGCAAGCCGGAAAACCTGTATAAAACTCGGATGTTTCTTTGAAAGAATAGCGGATGTTCCTGAAGACATATACAGCAGATTTGAGATCAGCCATACCAAATGCCGGTATATCTGGCATGTTGAATCAACGGATGAAAGATGAAAGAGATCATTAAAAACACGGAAATCCATTACAGGCTTGAAGGAAACGGTGAAAACAGAGTCGTGCTTCTCCACGGCTGGGGCTGTGATATGAAAATGATGGCTCCTGTTGCAGAGGCACTGATGAAGACGCATCGGGTCCTTCTCGTGGATTTTCCCGGGCATGGTAAAAGCGGCAGGCCTCCGGAACCATGGGGCGTACCGGAATACGCTGCCTGTCTGAAGGAACTATTGAAACGGCTTGGGTTTTTCCCCTGTTCAGTCATAGCGCACAGCTTTGGATGCAGAATCACCGCCTGGCTGGCTGCGGAAGAGCCACAACTCTTTGACCGGATTGTTTTTACAGGTGCTGCGGGCATCAGACCAAAACAGACAGAAGCAGCTCAAAAACGCAGCGCGGAATACAAAAAGCTGAAAAAACAATGCGAAAGACTCAGACATATCCCTTTCCTCAGGGCGGCTGCTGATAAATTCGAGAAAAAACTCAGGGAAAAGTACGGAAGCCGTGATTACAACGCGCTGGATGATGAAATGAAAAAAACGTTCGTGAAGGTTATTAATCTTGACCTCACGGACCTTTACGAAAAATTCAACGCAAGCACACTGCTCATCTGGGGCGATTCCGATACGGAAACACCGCTCTGGATGGGAAAAGAAATGGAAAAACGAATTCCGGATGCCGGCCTTGTTGTCTTTGAAGGCGGTACACATTTTGCTTATCTGGAACAGCTGCAGCGATTCAATACAATCGTGTGTCAGTTCCTGAAGGGAGCTTAATCAAATGTTTTTATCTGTCCTTCTGTGCATGGGAATTGCTGCCGGATGCCTGCTGGCAGGCAGAATTCTTCTGCATTATTTTCAGCTGGAAAGCTATCAGTTTCCGGGATATTTCCGTACCGTCAGGCGGAATCTTCTCAAGTCGATGCTGCCGGGAATATGCATGATGATTCTCCTGGCTGTTTCAATACAACTGATCTCGCTGAATCTGACCGATAGCAGCAGACAATGGTACCTGTATCTGGCAGAGACCATAATTCTGATTGCTGGCGGATACTTTATCGGAAAAAGCTTCTCAGAGAAAAAGGCTAAGAAAGCATTTGTGATCACACCTCGTGTAAAACGGCTTTATGCAACGTCTTTTATCGTTCTTTCTTTGCTGACCTTCCTTCTGATGCTCTGGGTGAGAAACAGGGATTCGAGAATCGCAAGCGCTCTCATTCTTGTTTTTCCCGCACTGCTTCCGGGGCTGATCGCATTATGCGGTCTGCTTGCATGGCCGCTGGAAAAGATTATCAGTGAACTTTATTTCAGGGATGCACAGAGGATCCTGAAAGAGCGTGATGATCTGCTCAGAATCGGTATCACAGGGAGCTGGGGAAAAACAAGCGTTAAATTCATCCTTGGAACAATCCTCGGTGAAAAATATCAGACACTGGTGACACCCGCCAGCTATAACACTCCGATGGGTGTGACAAAAGTTATACGTTCAATGCTTGAACCGGGGCACCGTATTTTTATCGCAGAAATGGGGGCCCGGCATGTAGGCGATATTAAGGAAATGTGCAGGCTGGTCCATCCACAGATCGGCATCCTGACCTCCGTGGGTCCGCAGCATCTGGATACGTTCAGGACACTGGAAAGAATTACAAAAACAAAATACGAACTGATTGATGCACTGCCGGCAGACGGAAAAGCGTTTTTTGCTGATGACGACGGAATATGCAGAAAGCTGTATAATCAGACAGAAAAACGGAAATACATCTCCGGTCTTGACAGTAATAAAGATGACGTGTGGGCTGAAGAAATAGCCTATTCACCTGAAGGCAGCAGTTTTCTGCTCTGTACAGCGGACCGGAAAATTCCGTGCTGTACGCAGCTGCTGGGAGAACTGAATATACGGAATATTCTGCTGTGCGCATCTGTTGCGTTGGACCTCGGATTAACAATGGAGCAGATATCACGCGGGATCCGGAAAATCAATCCCATTGAACACCGCCTTCAGCTGATCAGACATCCCGGCGGACTGAATGTCATTGACGATGCCTTCAACAGCAATATACGCGGAGCCAGGCAGGCTTTTGATGTTCTGAAGCAGTTTCCGAAACAGCGGATTGTTGTTACTCCGGGAATGGTTGAACTTGGAGAACGCGAGAATGAAATGAACAATGAGTTCGGGCAGGCTATGGCTGATTGCTGCGATATTGCAATTCTTGTGGGTAAAAAGCGAAGTGAAGCGATCCGGAACGGACTTCAGGAAAAAGGATTTCCGGAGGCGGCTGTCAGAATTGTCTCCAGTCTGACAGAAGCAACGGAAATATTGAAAGAAATATCCGGAGCAGGGGATACGGTTCTGTTTGAGAATGATCTCCCCGATAATTATACAGAATGAAAACTGGGAGGACAAAACATATGAAAAAGCAGATCGGTGTGATTTTCGGAAGCAGAAGCTGTGAACGTGAGGTGGCCATTATCAGTGCAGTTCAGCTTATGCGGCATGCCGACA
>Ga0310786_10001975_pt1 | contig 32287 bp, 23 predicted proteins | sample AusTroGonzalo_MG_FD_203881 | JGI IMG/M metagenome (GOLD analysis project Ga0310786, IMG submission 203881) | Bovine rumen microbial communities from tropical cattle in Woodstock, Queensland, Australia - Gonzalo_03 (v2) (version 2) | ecosystem: Host-associated > Mammals > Digestive system >...
GGTTGCCGCCGTCTATGACGAGGTCGTTGGCGGTGCCGGCGGAGAGCGAGAAGAAGCTCTTTTCGTTAGCCGTGGCGCCGCTCAGGGTGCCGCCGTACATTATGAGTCGGGCGTTGTTGTTGCCGGCATCCTCTTCTCCGCCGATCATGGTGACGTTGCTGACGAGACCGCCGTTATATATGGCGACCGTGGTCTTGGCGCCACTGAGCGTGACATTTTCGACTGTGCCGGCCGAGGCGTTGATCACGCCGCCCGAGAACATCGTCACGTCTTTGAGGGTGCCGGCCGAAACATTGATTGTGCCGCCGGAGACCATCGTAACGTCTTTGAGGGTGCCGTTCGAGACGTTGACGGTACCGCCCGAGATGGTGTAATTTTCGCCCAATCCGGCGGAGACGTACATCGTGCCCTTGTACTGGGTGGCTTCGCGCACCGTGCCGCCGCGGATGGCGTACTGGGTGCCGTCGAAAGTGATCCCCGAGGCGAGGGCGCCGGTGGAAACGAAGATGTAGCCGCCGGTGCGGAACTCGAAGTTGCTCAACACCGTGCCGTTGGAGGCGATCAGCGAGGCGGGGCTGCCTTCGGTGTGACCGCCGATGATGGTGACGTTGCTCGTCATCGCGCTGGCTACGTTGTTGTTGTCGCCGCTCACGACGAGGTTGTTGATCTGACCGCCGCCGCTGATGTAGACTCGCGCGCTGGCGCGGAGGTTGTTGACGGTCGCGCCCGCCTGGATCTCCAGATAGTCGCGCATGCTGTTGGCGCTGACGGTGGTCCACTTCTGGACTTCGACGTCGTTGGCGACCGCGCCTGCCGAGAGGACCATCGACCCGCCGGAAGCGACGAAGACGATGCCGTTGGCGACGCCGCCGTTGGAAACGTGGATCTTGCCGAGCGACTCGACTTCGACGCCGCGGGCTTCGCCGCCGCGGACGAAGAGCGCCTCGGCGGAGAGTCTGCCGCCCGAAACGAGACCGCCCTGGGAGGCGATGACGGAACCGCCGTTGATCTCCGCTGCGCTGACAACCGCGTCGCTGTGAGCGATGACAGTGCCGCCCGTAACCGTCGTACCGCTCATCAGAGCGCCGCCGGAGACGTTGACCGAACTGGCGATTACCGTGCCGCCATCAACCACCGCGCCGGAGAGGATGTTGGTACCGCCTTGGATCGTAGCGTCTTTGAGAGTGATGCCGCTGCCGAAATTGTAGATGTTGTCGGGGCCAGCGGCACCGACGGTGAAGCCGGTCGCGATCCCGTTTTCGATTTTTGCATCCGCTCCGAAGCGGTAGCCGGCGGTGCTCCAATGGTAGATTTTGTCGACGTTGGTGTTTTCGCCCGCGATGGTGATGGCGGTGCCGTTCCAGAATATCTGGCTGGCGTTCAGGTCTTCCGCGTAGGCGTAGGTGCCGCGGAGCATCAGCGTGGGAGTGCCGGTGACGGTGGTGCCGATCACCTTTCCGCCCCATATGTTTACCGCGCCGCCGGTGATGTTGCCGCCGCTCATCAGAGCGCCGCCGGATACATTCAACGTGCCGTTCGTGACCGTTGCGCCGTCAATCACCGCGCCGTCGAGCAGATTGGTCGTGCCGTTGCTGATCGACGGAGCGTTGAGGGTGATGCCGTCGCCGAAGTTGACGGTGGCGTTGACGTTGATGGTGAAGTTCTGCGCCTCGCCCAATGCGATTGTGGCGGTGTCGCCGAAACGATCGCCTAGACCGCCGCCCTCGGTTGTTTCATACTTCAGGGCTGTCAGATTGGTGCCTGCTCCGGCAATGGTGATGTTGCCGGCGGTCTGGGATGCCCAGACGACGCGGTCGCCGGTCACGTTCTCGGCATAGGCTCCGGCTTTCAATACGAGCCGCTCGCTGGTAGAGGTGGCATTGGTGTCGTAAACCTTGCCGCTGACGATCACCCGCCCGCTTTTGATCGAAGCGTTTCTCAATTCTCCGTCGATGGTGATCACGGTGGTGGCGGTGGCGCCGTTGATCGTCACGCCGGTCATCAACGCCCCGTCGGCGACGTTGACGGCGCCCTTGGTGATGGAGCCGCCGTTCATCGTTGCGCCGGAGAGGAAATCGATGGTTCCGGATGTTTTTTTGCTGGTGTCGGAACTGTAATTGATGGTGGCGTCCACAAGGGTGATGCCGTCGCCGAAACTGTATCTGCGGCCGGCGACGCAATAGGCGTCGTTGAGGGTGAAGCCGGTACCGACGCCGTTTTCGATCTTGGCGTTGGCGCCCATGCGCTTGGCACTGCCGTTGTAACTGTAAAAGTTGGCGATGTTGGTGTTGCCGCCGGCAATGGTTAGACCGTCGTAACCGGTATTGAGATAGAAACCTGCACCGGCATCGGATGCCTGCAAATTTACGACGGTAAGTTTGGTATTGGCCTGCAATATGCCGCCGTTGCCGATGGTGACGTCGGTCAAGGTCGTACCGTTGGCATTTATCCTGCCGCCGGAGATGACGGTGACATTGTTGATCGTCGCGGCGGCGGTGGTGTCGGTCAGCGTCATCGCGTAGACGTCGGCGCCGTAAGTGTCGGTGTTGGCGATGACGACCGCGCTGCCGATGGTTTCGGGGCTCAGCGCCGTGGTCTGGGTGTAGGCGGCGGTTTTGCTCGGATTGGTGTAAGCCATGTTGATTCTCCTTTGCGACAAAAGGTTGATTTTTTGCTTCGTTTTCTGCTCTGCGATACGTTTCTTCGGATGCTCGTCGGAACTTTGCCCCGCCGCCTCCACGGCGGGAGCATGATACTGCTTTATTATGTCATTGATATTATTATACCGAAAAATCGATTTTTCTGCAACATAAAAAAGTTGCTTAAAAGTTCCGCAATGTTGCTTAAAAGTTTTTTTTGGTCTACAGCGGATCGCCCTCCTCGCCGACTCTCCACCACGGGGCGGACGAAAAACCCTTCGGCGCGAAGCCGATGTTGTCGATCCGTATCTCCACCGGGGCGTCTATCGAGTTGAAGAAGAAGCTGATCGTCCGCCGGTTCGCCTGGTACGGATCCTTGAGCCACTGCGGACTTGCATGTTTCTTGACCATCCAGAAGGGCATGGTCATCCGCTGCCACTTGCCTTCTAGCTGCGCCCAGCCGAAGGTGCCGTAAAGGATGCGGTTCCGGTAGAGGTTCTTTTTACCCGGACGCACCAGCGTCAGGTAATCCGATGCATGGTGGAAGCCTTTGCCGCCGTTGAGCGAGAGCATTATGTCCATCGTGCGCGCGCCGAAATCCGGCGCGACTTCGACGTGCGGGATCGTCACGTCGACGCGGAGGTAATGCCCTTCGACCTGATGCCCGGTGTACTCCCCGGCCGGGATGTATATTCTCAAAACCTTGCCCGGAGTGAGGGCGGTCGGGTCGTCGACGATGCCGATCTCCATCACGTCTTTCATCGAGCCCGTGACTTCCACTTTGACGGGGCCCATGCCGTTTTCGAAGTCGGCGAGGATGGTCGGCTTCGGTTCCACTCCGTCTTTGACTTTTCCGCGCTTTTTGAGCATGGCGGGGGTGAATTTCGCGCCCGCCGGGAAGGGCTTGTCCGCGCCGCGCACCGAAGCCGCCAAGAGAGCGGGCGAGATGCCGTCCGCCTTGGCGGAGCTGAAAAGGATCCCCTTGACCGGCTTTTCGGGGTGCGGGTTCACGAGGTCGTATATGCCGAAGGTGTAGTATTTTTTGTCCGCGTCGACGCCGCGCACCGCGAAGCGCATCGAGTTGCCCGAAAAGGCGCGGTTCCAGTCGGTCAGTCCGTCGCGGTAGCGGAGCAGAGTGCGCACCTTCGTGCCGTCGGCGTAGCAGAGGTCGAGCGCCGCCGCGACGGGGTAGGTCCAGCGCTTTTTGCCGTAGAAGCGCGCCCCGATGTACGCCATCTCGTCGTAGGAGCGCGAACTCGTGAGCAGGAACGACATCTCGCGGAATTTTACTCCTCCCGCGTCGATCATGATCCCGTGCCGCCCGCCGTTCTTTTTGTCGCCGGTGAGGCGCACGGCGTAGTATCTGCCGCCCGGGGCGGTGACGAGCTCGAAGTGCTCCGGCAGCGCGGCAAGCGCGGCTTTGAGTTCCGCCGTCTGCGCGTCGTTCGCGAAACGCGGGAACTTGCCCTTCGTCCCCGAAAGCTCGGTGTTGAAGCAGGCGTCCAGTTTTACCGGCTCCGCTTCGCCCATGTCGGGGCGCGCGTTGACTAGCTCCGGGTGGGTGAAGCGCATCATCTCGAAGGCCGCGTCATAGCTCAAATCGCCGTAGAAGGTGTCGCGCACTTTCCACAGGTAGTCCGCGCCGATCACCACGCCGCCGCGGCTCTCCGGCGTCTCGTTCTTGAGCTTGGAAAAGACACCCGAATCCGAGTAGTACCAGTAGGTCAGATTGCAGGCGTTCTTGCCGTGCTTTTTGACGAGGTGCGTCATGTTGAAGACGTTGAGCGGTTTGCCGCAGACCGCGTTGCCCATCATCTCGAATCCGGTGAAAAGTTTGAATTCGTCTTCCGGGAGCCGGTCGTTGTAGTTCCACCAGCGGATGCAGGTTTCCGGGCGCAGCTGCGAGCGGAACCAGTTGCCGAGCTTCCACATGCCGTTGTCGACGAAGGAATCCTGACAGACGATCATCTTGACGCCGCGCGCGTCGAGTATCCCCTCGACGAAGTGCAGATAGTCCGCGAGGAGCCGCTTCTGATCTTTGCCCTTGCACCGCGGGCAGACGCCGCGCGGGCCGAAGTAGATCTCGTCGAGGCAGACGTAGAAGTGTGTGGGCTTGAACATGTCGATCTGCTCGTTGATGACCTTGGCAGTGAGCTCGCGCGCCTGCTCGTTCTGGGGGCAGGGGGTGCTGTACCACGGGATCTTCGGCACGCCCTCCTTCATCTTGTCCCAGTCGGGGTGGAAGGTCATCCAGAAAGCGTGGCTGTAGACCTGTACGGTCGGTATCACCTTGATATGGCGCTTGCGGCAGAACTCCGCGAAGTCGCGCACCTGCTTTTCGGAGTAGGGGTTGGGCGCCTTGGCGAACGGATTGTCCTTGTACGGGAAGCCCTCTTCGAGCGAGACGAAGACGGTGTTGATCTTGAGCTTCGCCAGCGTGTCGATGCACTTTTTTACCGTGTCGAGGTCCTTCGCCGGGATCGCGCGCAGATTGAAGGTGTAACTTCTGATATCCAAGTCCGGCCAGTCGGTGATGACGCAATTTTTGAGTTCCGGCGCGGCGGCGTTGCGGAGCAGATTGAGCAGCGTCTGCGCCCCGCGGAACAGCCCGTCCGTCGTGCGCGACTTGACCGTGACGCCGTTTTCGTCCACGGTCAGAATATAGCCCTCGGCGTGTTCGGGGACGCCCGCTTCCGTCACCGTGAAGCGCACGGCGGCGTTTTCGCCCGCCTCCGCGGTTTTGCCGAAGCGTTTAATCCCGTCCGCGAGCTGTTCGACGATCAGCTCCTCGCCCTTCGGAACGGCGACCGTGAGCCGGTCGGGCAGGGGAAATGCGCCGTCGCGCGCTTCATACTTCTGCACCTCGGGGATCAGCACCGGTGTCCCGTTGCGCTCGAAGTTGGCAAAAGTCGTGATTTCGGCGCGGAGCACCGCCGCCGCGAACAGCAGGACGAGTAGCGAAAAAGTTTTTTTCATGATCTGTAAATCCTTTATATTACAGCGGGTCCGCTTCTTGGTCGGTACACCACAATGGCGCAAAACTGAACCCCTTCTTCAAGTTTCCAATGTTGTCCACATAGATCTCGACCGGCGCGTCGATCCGCTTGAAGAAGAAACTCAAGCGGCGGTACTGCGTTTGCGTCACGTCCTTGAGCATCCAGTTGCTTTTGAAGTTGCGCAGATAGAAGGGCAGCGTGATCCGCTGCCATTTGCTTTCCACGAAGGCGTAGCCGAAGTGACCGAAGATCCGCTGACTGCGGAAGTGCGGGTTCTTCACCGCCGGATCGAAGCTCTCGATGATGTAGTCGTTGGCGTGGCTGAAGCCATCGCCGCCGTGCAGGCACACTTTGAAGTCCGAGGTGATCCCGTGGGTGCCCGCGGGAACGTTGTAGCCCTTGATGTCGACGGATATGCGTAAGTAGCTCAAATCGGCTTTCCGCCCCCTGTATTCCCCCGGGGGAATCGCGATCTTGAGCACCTTTCCCGGCGTCGGCGCCGTCGGATCGTCGATTATCGAGACCTTCATCCTGGCCTTGACCGACGGGGGCGCCGTGACCTCCGCGACGCCCATCCCGTCCTCGAAGTTGGCGGCGATCTCGTAACCGTTGAGCTCATGGTCGATCACGCCGCCGCGTTTTTTGAGCATATCGGGAGTGAACTTCGCGCCGCGGGCGAAGGGCTTGTCCGCTCCGCGCACCGAGACGGCCAGCAGCGCCGGCGAAAGACCTTCCTGCTTCGTCGAGCCGAAGAAGATTCCTTTTATCGGCTTTTCCGGGTGGGGATTGATGAGATCGAAGATCCCGAAAGTGTAATACCGCTTGTCCGCGTCGACGCCCCGCACCGCAAATCGCATGTCGGTACCGGAGAAGACGCGATTCCAGTCGGTGACCGATTCGCGGTAGCGGAGCATGGTGCGCACTTTCGTGCCGTCCGCGTAGAGAAGGTCGAACGCCGCCACCGGCGGATGCTTGTAACGCTTGGCGCCGTAGAAACGCGCCCCCGCGAAGGCGAGCCCGTCGTCGGGGCGCGACGTCGTCATGAGGAACGAAAACTCCTTCGCCCTGATGTTGTCGAGCTTGATCACCGCGGCGTGGCGGCCGCCGTTCTTCTTTTCGCCGGTCAGCCGGAGCGCATAGTATCTGCCGCCGGGGGCCGTGACGAGCTCGAAGTGCTCCGGCAGTTCGGCGAGAACGCGTTTGAGCTCATCCGTCTGTTCGTCGGAGTCGAAGCGCGGGAACTTGCCCTTGGTGCCCGACAGTTCGGCGTTGAGGACGCCGTCGAGCGGCATCGGCGTCGCTTCGCCCATGCCGGGGCGCGCCTTGACTTTTTCGGGGCGCATGAGCCGCATCATCTCCAGCACCGCATCGTAGCGGTAGTCCCCGTAGTAGCGGCCGTCGAACTTCCACAGCGCGTCCGCGCCGATCACGAAGCCGCCCAGGCTTTCCGGCGTTTCACCCGCGAGGTCGGAGATCATGCCCCCCATGCTGTAATACCAGTAGACCATCGTGCTTTCGCGCCCGCCGTGTTTTTTGACGAGACGCGCCATGTTGATCACGTTCAGCGGTTTGCCGTTGACCGAGTGGCCGATGACGCCGTGGTCGCGGAACTTGACCATGATCTGATCGTCGATCTTGTCGCCGTAGTCCCAGAAGAGCACGCGCGTTTTCGGATTGAGGCGCTCGCGGAGCCGTTCCCCGAACGTCCATCCGAGAAAATTGTAGTTCAGAAAAGAGTCGTGGCAGACCAGCGGCGTCACTCCGCGATCGAGGCACAGGTCCTCGCCGAACTTCACGATCTTGGCAAACTGCTCGAAGGTGTTTTTGCCCTTGCACTTGGGGCACTTGTTGAAGGGGCCGAGGTAGAACTCGTCCATCATCAAAAACAAGGCGCGCGGCTTGAAGAGGTCGATGTGCTCGTCGACCGACATCCGCAGCAATTCGTATGCCTCCTTGCACTCGGGGCAGGGCTGGCTGAGCCACAGCCGCGCGGGTTCGCCCTCCTTCATCTTGTCCCAGTCGGGGTGGTAGGTCATCCATTTGGAGTGGCTCCAGAACTGGATCGTCGGCGTGATCTCGATATGGCGCTCTTTGCACCATTTGACGATCGTTTGCACGTCTTCGGCAGTCAGCGCCTTTTTGCGCAAGGTGAGCGGATTGTCCTTGAACGGGAACGATTCTCCGAGGTCGAGCATGATCCAGTTGATCTTGAGCCGACTGATCGTGTCGAGCAGTTTTTTCAGGACCGGTAGGCTCTGGGCGCTCCGCCCCGCCATGCTGAAGAAGTACCCCCGGCGGTCGAAATCCGGCCAGTCGGTGACGGTGCAAGCCTTAAGTTCGGGCTTCGGCGCGTTGCGGAGCAGATTGCGCAGTGTCTGCGCGCCGTAGTAAAGGCCCGCCGTCGACTTCGACCTTACCGTGACGCCGTTTGCGTTTACGGTCAGGGTGTAGCCTTGCCGGTGCTCGGGGACGCCGTCTTCGGACAACTCGAAGCGCACGGCGGCGTCGGAACCCGCTTCCGCCGTCTTGCCGAAGCGCTTCACCTCGTCAGCAAGCTGTTCGACGATCAGCTCCTCGCCTTCCGGGACGGCGACGGTCAAAGTATCGGGCAGGGGAAATGCGCCTTCGCGCGCTTCATACTTCTGCACACCGGGGATCAGCACCGGCGCGTCTGCAGTGCCGAAATTGTCGATGCGAACGACTCCTGCCGCCGACGCGGCGCCGAGCGCAAGAGCGAAGATGACCGTAAACAACTTTTTCATATCCATACCCCTCCGTTCGATGTGATCGTGTGCTGACAACGATATATTGTACCCCGCCGGGAAATTTTTTGCAATGCTCTCGGATTGCTTAAAAGTCTCAATCATTTGCTAATTTGTATCCAAGTGTTCCGGTATCTAAACTATTGTGGGAACAGGGGGCTTTCAAACGACGGAATGTGGATTTTGGGAATATTGCAGGTGGAAAATATGTGAAATGTGGAAAATACGGTGAATTTTGTGGACAAAACGATTAAGTCGCTTGTATTCATGAAGGCGGACGGCATATAATATCGGCTGGCATGTCAATGCTTTGCGCATTATGCAAAACGGCACTTGGACGGTGGATTATCGTGACCGTGCCGAGGAAGCTCCGGTAGTTTCGGCTCCGAAACGCCGGAGGGCGTTCTGCCCGGGCGGAGGAAATAATATTCGAAACGACACCGCTTGCGGATTGCAAATCGACGTGACGCGGTTTATATTTAGTCGAAAAAAAATAAAACCTGGGGAGGCTTTCGCGGTTGTCCGAAAGTTTCGCCGCGCCGTCGTTCGGATGCCGCGGCGTGAAAGGTGAAGTCATCATGGCGCTCAGTGCCGATTTTGTCGAAAAACTTTTGACCTTCCGCGCGGAGCGAATCGCGTCTCCGTTTTTTGCCGATCCGGAAGTCGAGGTCCGCCAACTCACCGCCGAGGAGCGCGTGTCGCGCGAACGGCATTGTGCGGAGATGACTTACGAGATCATGCTGGTCCTCGACGGCGAGGGCGACGTGATGATAAACAACCGCGTCTACACCGGCGGGACGGGTACGGTGTTCGTGATCCCGCCGGGAGTCCCGCACGATAAGACCTATGACCACAATAATTGCACCGGCATGCATTTGTGGATGATCGCCTGGTCCGATCTCGTCCGCTACAGTCTGTTTCGGGTGGCCCCCGGCTACTGCCGCTTCGAGGACAACTGCAATCTGCGCGTTTTCCGCCATTTCGACCAGGAGCTTTACCGCAGTACATCCGGTCTGTGGATCAACGCCGCCAACAATCCGCTTTCCCGCGAGCAGCGGCGGGAGTTCATGGCGCTGATCGATTACCGGGCGGCGCAGCTGGTTCGCATCGAACGCGAGGCGCCGCGTACCGAGACCATCGGGAACGTCGGGCGCGATTTCATGATCGTGCAGCAGGTGAAAAAGTACATCGGTCAGCAGTGCGGGCGCGGGTGCCAGATCAATATGCTTGCGGATATGTTCGACTGCAGCCGGTCGCGGTTCCTAAAGATATTCCGGAGATATGCCGGCTGCACCGTGTTGGAATTCGTGGATCGCGAACGTATTCGGCGCTATCGCGGATTTTCCGATTCCACTCCGGTCAAGACCATCGCCGCCGAATTGGGGTTCAGTTCGTCGTCGAGCTTCATCCACTGGCGGCGGCGCAATCTTAAAGCGCTCACCGACACGCCGCAGCAGGGCGACTGGCGAAAGACCTGAAGTTTATCTGCGGGGCGTGATCGCCAGCTGCAGCGCCTGCGGCAATCCGCCGTCGATCGGTATTATATAGGTGTCGCCCGGTTTTGCACACCACGCCGGATAGATGCTGCCGAAGCAGACGGTTTGATAGGCCGTTTCCCCGTTCCGGATCGATTTCAAAACGATCTTGACATCGTAATCGACCGCCGTCTTGAGCCGGATCGCCACCCATGCCCGTCCGTCCGGGGCGGCGGCGACGCGGGCTTCGAAGGCCCGGTCGTCCTGCTGCAGCTCCGGCCCCAGACGGCGGAAATCCGTTTCTCCGATGGAACGTATGAAATTCCACGGCGGGCGCGGTCCGTCGCCGATTTTCCAGACGGCAAACCTCGACGGAGTGAATTTCTGCGGGAAAACGGGGATGGCGCGCGTGTCGTCGAGCAGGCGGCGGCGGATATCGTCTACCGGCTCCAGCGGATCGTCGAAGTCGAGCACGACGGTGTCGCCGGTCTTCCACTCGGAAGCGAGCGGCGCGACTTGACGGTCGAACATGTGATACAACCGCAGGCGCTTGGTCGAAAGCACCCGCCCGCCCGGCTTCGAGTATCCGCGCAGCGTATTGATGGCGGCGGTGGTGTCCGGGAATTTCAAAATCGGCATCGCCGAGTATTTGCCGACAGGCAGACGACTCCAGAAAAAGGCGCACAGAAGCGACATCGCCGCCATGGTCCGGATACCGGCGCGCAAGGCGGTTTTGGCATCCGCGGTGCGTCTGCCGAGCAGATTTCCGGCGGCGGCGACCGCCGCGCAGAGCAGTACGACCGTGATCTCGAAACCGTATTGCATCGACGGATTCTTTACGTCGTTGCTGTTCTGCATTATCACCCCGACGAAGAGCGGCAGCACCATCAGCAGACGGCGCGGCGCACGCAGTGCGAGCACTCCGCACGGCAGCAGCAGCACGGCGGCGAAAAAGAGGTTCTGCTTCTGGAACACCGTCCCCCAAAAGGCGCGCGGACGCAGGATCGGAGACGCCACCACCGCGCCGAGGGAGTCCCCCAGCTGGGCATAGTGGAACAGCTGCGGATTGTCGGTCCCGCCGGCGGCGAACGGTATCACGACTTTGCTTACCAGCGCGAAATACGCGACACATGCTGCTGCCAGCAGGGCGCCGACGCGGAAGCGCTTGCACGCCAAGAGATACAATGCGTAACCGAACCACAGCACCGCCGCCGTTTCCTGGATCAGAAAAGACAGGGCGATCATCGCCGCCATGCCGAGTCTGTCTTTACGGCGCTCGAAGAAGAAAAATCCGATGATGAGCGGCCCCTGAAAAAGCACCGGGTGAAAGCCGTAAAAGAGCGACAGGCTCTGATTTATCAGCACCGGGCTGAACGCCGCGGCGACGCCGCACAGGACGGCGGCGCGACGGGGCAGTTCATACTCCCGCGCCAGACGACAGACGAGCGGCGGCAGGCTTCCCAGCAGCAGCGCGGCGACCAGAAACACCGCCTCCGGCAGCCGCCAGATGCGGAAAACCGTACTCATCAGCAGATTCGGCACCGGATTGAAATGCCCCGCCTGTGCCGCCCACGACCGCCACGGGACCGCGCCGTCGGCAAGCCGGAGATAACATTCGGAGTATTCGCCCCAGTCGGAGTAGGCAAGGATCATCCCCCGGAACGCGGCGATCTGTATGAAGATACTCCACCCGGCGACCGCCGCCGCCAGCAGTGCGGCGATGCCTGTGACCGCGTTTCCGGATAGGGGCCGCCGCGGCGATTTCAGCTCCAGACACCGCGTCATGGTCCATGCGGTCGTCGCCAACGTCGCCGCGAGGTTGAGAAAGCCGTTCGGCAGTATCAGCAGTATCCATAACAGCCAGCACGGGGCGGCCTTTCGGCCGAACCACTCCACGCGGCCCACGGCTTGAAGCGACAGCAGCAGCGAAAGCGCCGCCAGCAGAAACGGCCACGCCGGAGACGGCGTTTTCATCGGATGCACGGCATAATAGATCGCGTCGACGGCGGCCGTGTCGAAGAGCCAGCGGCGCACGGTCAGCGCGATCGCCGCCGCCGCCGAGACCGCGGATATCAGGCAACATGCGCGAAGCTGTTTTTCCGGCAGGCGGAGCATCCGTCCGTCACTCCCGCGCGTCCGGTTTTTCGGAGAGCGCCAACTGCAGTACGGTGATTATCAGCAGCATCAGCAGCGCCTGCGCCACCACGACCATGGCGGTCTGCGCCTGTCCCCAGTAAACGGGGAGCATCCCCATGCCGATGCACAGCGCCAGCAAATGCACCAGCAGCACCGCCCGCGGACGGCTCAGTCCCATGCGGACGAAGCGGTGCGAGATGTGGTTGTGGTCGCCGATCCAGAACGGTTTTTTGTTCAATGTGCGGATCAGGACCACCATCGCGGTGTCGAACAGCGGCAGCGCCAAGATGAAGAGCGGGATCAGCAGCGTCAGCTTGGAGCGTTCGCCGCCGTGGGTGAAGTATGTCACCCGCGCGGAGATCACCGCCGCCAGATAGCCCAGGAAATGACTGCCCGAATCCCCCATGAAAATGCTTGCCGGAGAGGTGTTGTATACCCAGAATCCGCAGGCGCATCCGCAGGTCATCGCCGCCAGCGCCGCCACGAAGAACTGCCGGTTCAGCGCCGCGAAGCAGGTGAAGAACCCCATGGCGATGGCGATGGTCCCCACCGCCAGCCCGTCCATGTTGTCGAAGAAGTTGATGGAGTTCATCAGCAGCATCAGCCAGAATACGCTGATGGCGCAGGTCACGACCGGTTGTTCGATGAAGAGGTTGATGCGGACTTTTCCGCCCAGCACCGCGATCAGCGCCACCGCGAACTGCCCCAGAAACTTCCACTTCGCCGCCATCGCCCGGCGGTCGTCCCACAGGCCCAGAAGTACTGCCAGCAGGCCGCCGGCGACGATGAACAACAGCTGCGATCCGCTGAAGAGCATGCCCGGCACATGGCTTTCCACCGTGCCGGAAAACTTCGGCACCCAGTGCATCATCACCGCCGCCGCGCCTCCGGCAAGGCACCCCAGCCAGCCGCAGAAGATCGCCGCCCCGCCCAACAGCGGAGTGGCTTTGCGGTGCCCCTTGTGATTGGCGGCCGGGACATCCATGAACCCCGTTTTTCTGGCGATCATCCGGAAAAGCGGGGTGAACAGCAGCGTCGAGAGAGCTCCCGCCGCGAATACCGAAATGTAGATCACCGACCAGCCGGTCATTCAAATCACCCCTTTCGATGTGGAAACGCGGCGCGCGTGTTCCACCAGCAGAACCGTTGCCGCCTGAGCCGCGTTCAGAGATTCGTAGTCGCCCGGCATCGGGATGCGTACGCTGCGCGTCCCGGTCGGCAGAGCGGAGCTGCCGTTCGCTTCGCCGCCGATGATGATGAGCGATTTTTCATAGAGATCGGGACAGACGAAGCAGTTTTCCCCGCGGTGCGGATCGGCGTAAAAGATTTTTAAGAAACCGTGATCCGCGGCGAAAGCCGCCGCGGCGTCGAGGTCGTCGAAGCGGCGAACGTTCAGCGCGAACTGCGCGCCCAAACCGGAGCGGATCGCCTTGTCGCACCACGGATCGACGGTCCCCTTGGTGATCCACAGTTCCCGGCCGCCGACGGCGAGCAGTGTCCGCGCCATGGTGCCGAAGTTTCCGGGATCGCCGATCTGATCCAGCACCAGTATGAAATTCCCCTCCGGCGCCGCGGAGCAGTTTTCCGGGACGCGGGCGAGCGCCAGCACCCCCTGCGAATTCACGGTGTCGCTGATCTGGGAAAACTCCGTTTCGTCGAGCAGGCGGAGCGACGGCGGTTCTTCCCCGAGCGCGGCGATGCCGCGGGCGGTGGCCGCTACGAACTCCAGCAGCTCCGGTTTGCGGGCCAACAGCTCCCTGACCGCCCGGACGCCTTCGCAGCGGCAGTGCTCCGAGCGGCGGCGGCCGCCGCGCGTCGTCAGCGCCCGAAGCAGTGAGGTTTCGCGGCGGGTAAGTGTCATGATACGGTCCGGGAGTGTACGGGTGGTCGAATCACTTGACGGATTTTCCCAGTTCCGCGGCTTTCTTCTGCCAGACGGCGGCCTGGGGCTGCTTCTTCGGATCGATCTTGAGCGACTTGATGGTCCCCAGCATCTTTTTGGCATCAGCCGGTTTGTTCATCCCGACGTACAGTCTGGCCGCCGCGTATGCCGCTTCGGCGCGGACGGCGACGGAAACGTTTTTGTCGCCGGCCAAGGCGGAGAACTTTCCGGCGGCGTCCTCTTTTTTGCCTTCAAGCTCCCGCAGACGGGCGATGTTCAACCGCGCCCGGCTGCGGGCGGCGGCATCGTCGGAGGAGGAGATCAACTCGTTGAGCACCTTGACGGCTTCGCCGTATTTTTTCTCTTCCCGGTACTTTTTCGCCGTCTGGAAACGGGCATTGTCCACGTCCTTGCCCGGCACGGAGCACTTCAGCGCAACGGCGTACTGCCGCCACTTCGCCGCCGCCTGCGACTCCTGACCGGCCTGATCGACGTCGGGCGTCTGCATCTTATCCAGGATCCTGAAGGCATCGACGGTCGCTTCCGGAGTCTTCTTCGCGAGGTACAGCCGCGCGGCGGCGTATCCGGCCTCGGCGCGCTCCGCCGCCGGAACGGCGGTGTTCTCGGCGATGGCGGAAAATTTCCTGACCGCTTCTTCCGGCTTACCTTCGAGCTCCGAAAGATAGGCGATGTTCAGCAGGGCCCGGTTGCGGACGGCGGCGTCTTCGGAGGCGGACAATTCTTCCAGCACCTTGATCGCTTCGCCATACTTTTTTTCTTCTTCGTAAATTTTCGCCATCCGGAAGCGGGCGGCGTCGGCGCCCGGAATATCGGGGTTGCCGGCGAGCTCCGTCTTGATCTCGGCAACGGTCTTCGCCTGCTCCAGTTTGGCGATCGCCGCCTCCTTGACCGATTCGCGGTGGCGGACGTAGGCGAATATGCCGGTCGTCGCGATTACGGCGATCAGCGCCAGAGCGAGCAGTTTTTTCCAGTACGTGGCGAAAAACATTCCGGCGCGCTCTTCGTCCGTAAGCAGGGCGTTGGTGATCTCCCGGTTCAGGGCCTTGGGATCCTTCTTCTTGGCCGTCTGCGACGGTTTCGCGATTTGGGGTGCGGCTTTCTTCGCGGGGGATTTTTTCTTCGCTTTGGTCGCCATGATGTTCAAGACCTTTCGTTGGTTTTATGTCGATGACTTGATTTTAGTGGTGCGAAAAGATGCGTTCCGGAGCATGATAGAGCGCCACGCCAAGTTCGTTGGCGCGTTTGATGACGTCGGCATCCCGCAGACTGCCGGCGGGGGCGATGATGGCCGTGATGCCCGCCTTGGCCGCGGTCTCCACGCCGTCCTCGAAGGGGAAGAAGCCGTCGCTGGACATCACCGCGCCCTGAAGTTTGCCATCGCCGCTGTACTTCTGGTCGAATTTGGCGATCGCCTGTTCGATGGCGCCGACGCGGTCCTGCTCGCCGGTGCCGACCGAGAGGGTCTGACCGTTCTGCACGATCACGACGCCGTTGGAGCGGACGCTCAAATTCACGTGCCACGCGAAGAGCAGGTCACGCAGCTGCTCCGGCGTCGCGGAGACGTTGGAGCGCTGTTCGCCGCACCGGGCATTGCTCCCCGCCGCGGGCTTGAGGTCGTCGATCGTGCGGAGCGAAGTCGTGAGCGGCGCGGCCGCGATCAGCGAGCCGTCGCCCAGCACCTTGAGCGTGAAGTGCTCCGGTTTGGCCTCTCCGGTGTAGCGGGGAAGCCGCGACAGCTCGCCGCACTTGACGATGCGGATGTGGCGGTTTAGTTTGAAGGTCTCGCCGTCGTTGAACACTTCGAGCACGCCGGGGGCGAAGGCCGGGGCGACCACGCACTCGACGAAGCTGGACATGATCTCCTTGGCGGTGTCGACGTCGACTTCGACGTTGAAGGCGATCACGCTGCCGAATGCGGCGCGGGCGTCGGCGTTTTTAGCCTTGAGATAGACTTCGCGGAGCGATTCGGCTCCGTTCGAGACCGCGGCGCCGGAGGGGTTGACATGCTTCATCACCGCGCAAGCCGGCGCTTCGCAGAATTTCACGATGTTCAGAGCGCCGGAAATATCCTCCAAATTGGTCTGCGACAGTCCGTTTTTGCCGTTTTTGAGGATCTCCATGTCGCCGATGGGGCAGACGATATCCGCCGGTTTGTAATAACAGGCCGGCTGGTGGGGGTTGGTGCCGTAGCGCAGGTCGTCGACTTTGACGTAGCGGCGGCCGCCGATGGTGATTTCCGCCGGGAAGTCGCCGACGTTCTTTTCGAGATAACTGCTGCGGGAGAGAGTAGAAGCCATGATGCACGTTCCGTTTTAAAATTTTTGTTTAAAAATGAGCATAAAGAAAATATAACACCGTTTGAACTTTCCGGCAAATGGAATTATTTTGAAAGAAGGCAAAAGCTGTGTTTTTTTATTCAAGGACGGGGTTGCGCGTCATGAAACGCGGATATTTCATCACTTTCGAAGGCCCGGAGGGGGCGGGGAAGAGCTCGCAGATACGGATGCTCGGCGCGGCGCTGTCCGCCGCCGGGGGCGAGGTCGTCATCACCCGCGAACCGGGCGGCACTCCGCTGGCGGAGGCGATACGCAATGTGGTCAAAGGGCATCGCGGCGACGAGGAGGTCCACCCCGTGACCGAACTGTTGCTGATGGAGGCGGCGCGGAGCCAGCACGTCAGTCAGGTCATCCTACCGGCATTGAAGTCCGGGAAAATAGTGCTCTGCGACCGTTTTTACGATTCGACCACCGCCTATCAGGGGGGCGGCCGCGGGCTGGATATGGAAACGGTGCTGAAGCTGAATTCCTTCGCCGCGCTGGGAGTCGTTCCCGACCTCACCATCCTGCTCGATCTGCCGCCGGAACGCGGCTTCGAGCGGACCGGACGCCGGGTGGAAACCTTGGGCGAATACGACCGTTTCGAGGAGGAGAAGCTGGATTTTCACCGCCGCGTCCGCTCCGTGTTTCTGGAGCTGGCCCGCCGCGATCCGCACCGGGTAAAGGTCGTCGACGCCGACCGCGAGCAGGACTTGATCCAAAAGGATATAAAAGAGGCGGTCGATGAGCTTGTACGATGATTTTCGCCGCCGCGTGCCGACCTTGATGCGGTGTTTGGAAAACGCCCGCGTCCACGGTCGGTTCGCGCACAGTTTTCTCGTCTGCTGTTCCGATCCGGGCATACGGCGGGATTTCGCGGTGGTGCTGGCCGAGCTGGCCGGGTGCCGGATCTCCGACGGCGCGGTCGATATGTCCGGCGATTACTGCCGGCGCCTCGAAAACGGCACCTATCCGGAGTTTCACACGCTGTCGCCGATGGGCAAGATGTACTTCATCAAAGTCGGCGACAGGACCAATCCGGAGCCGAACACGCTGCGGAGTTTTCTCAACCGCTTCGATTTCACCGCGACCGAGGCCGCGCCCCGCAAGATCGGCGTGATCTACGAGGCCGACCGGATGAACGACGAGGCGCAGAACGCCCTGCTGAAAACCCTGGAAGAGCCGCCGCCGGACACCACGCTCATCCTCTGCACCGCCAATCCGGCGTCGCTTCTGCCCACCACGCGGTCGCGCTGTCAGATCGTCAAGATCCCGGACGACGGCTGCCGTTTCGACTTCGACGGGGCGCCGCGTCTTTTCAAGGCGCTCTTCGACTGCTGTTTCGGCGCGGAACGCGATCTGGTCGCGGCCGAAGCCGCGGCGCAGACCATTCTGGAAATATCCTCCGGATTGTCGGCGGTCACCGACTCGGCGGCGGAAGAGGATTTCGCCGCCGAGATGGAACTCGTCGGCCAGCTAGACGACGCGGCGATGCTCAAGCGCATCGCCGCGCGGCGCGACGATGCGGCCAAGGGCGAATATATGCGTCAGCGGGGGTACTTCGTAAGTGCCGTCTACACATTTTGCGCGCAGGTCTATCTTTTGTCGTGCGGCGTGCCGTTGGCGGAACTGCCCAACCCCGAGGTCTTCGACGGTCTCCGCCCGCCGGAAAACATCCCGGTGCGGCAGGGTGAGTTCGTTTTGCGCGAAGCCGAGGAGCTTCAGTACACGCTGTTGTTCAACGTAAGCGAGGAGCTGGCGCTGCGGTCGTTCGCGGTCAATCTGACGCTTTTTTCCGCGTAGAAGACCGTGTTTGCGGCAAATTCGTTCCGGGAGCGCTTGCCAAAAGCGTTTATCCGCTGTAAATTTAGTCATTGCATTTCAAATCGGCAACATTCGAGGATCGGCAAATGCGTTTGGTAAAAATTGTTCCGGCTTTGGTTTGCGCGGCGGCCGCCGCGTTGTTGTGCGGATGCAGCGAACCGGCGGTCTTCGCCGAGGCGCTTCAGCTCAAGCAGGGGGATAAGGTCTACACCAATTACAACATCTGGTACACCGATCCCGACGACATCAGCTGTCTGAACATCCAGGAAGGCTCGTTCATCCCGGTCGGCACCGAGATCGAGCCGATGTACACGAGATCGAGCATCTTCGGGGACCGCATATATTTCAAGGACACCGCCGGACGGGAGTATTCGATCAGCTTCGACGTCGGGCACCGCATGGTGCCGATGCGCGACTACATCGCCTACACCTTCACCACCAAGAACCGTACGGAACTGTTGAAGGACGTGCCCGAAGTCATTCGGCCGCGGGTGCTGCGTGGCGAGGTCGTGCCGGGGATGAATCAGGCGCAGGTGCTGCTCGCCTACGGTCCGCCGCCGGCGATCCGCACTCCCGATCTGCGCAACGAAAGCTGGATCTACTGGATCGGCAGGGACAAGACGGTGCGGCTGGTGTTCCGCGGCGACAAGGTCAGGAACATCATAAACATCAACCGCGATTGAACCGGGCCGCGGGTTTTCGGTGGAGCTCATGCGCCCCTCGCTGTTTCAAACCGTGTCATCCGTAGTGATCTCCCGCCACGGGAACACGCAGGCCGATTTCGCGTTGTCTCCGGCGATCGTCAACGACTCCCGCCAAGTCGTGCCGGGCGGGGTGTTCATCGCGATCCCCGGTTGGAAATTCGACGGACACGACTACATCGGCGAGGCTCTGGAGCGCGGCGCGGCGGCGGTGCTTCACGAGCGCCCTCTCGATTGCTATCGTCCGGATGTCGCCTACTTTCAGTGTTCCTCGACCGCGTTGGTCCAAGGACTGATCTGGCGGGCGTTTTACGAAGCCCCGGACGACGAACTGGAAGTCCTCGGCGTGACCGGCACCAACGGCAAGACCACGACCGCATTTCTGCTGGAGCACATCTTTACCCATGCGGGGCGGCCGTGCGGGCTGATCTCCACGATCGAATACCGCAACGGGCGGTCGCGTTGCGAATCCACCAATACGACGCCGGGAGCGCGGCGCATCTACGGCCTGCTGGCGGCGATGCGCGGCAACGGACTGAAAGCCGCGGCGATGGAACTTTCCAGTCATGCGCTCGACCAGCAGCGCGCCGCCGGATTGAAGCTCGCCGCGGGGATCTTCACCAACCTTACCGGCGATCATCTGGACTATCATGGCGACATGGAGCATTACTACCTCGCCAAGAAGAAGATGTTCACCGATCTCATTCGCGCGGACGGGGCCGCCGTCATCAACATTGACGACGCCTACGGGGCGCGACTGGCGCGTGAGCTTGACGGGCGGTGCCGCGTCGAGACCTTCGGCGTCGGCGAAGGCGCCCGATGGAAGATCTCCGGCATGGAGCTTGCCGCCGACCATGCGGCGTTCCGTCTGGAATCCCGGGAGGCGGCTTATGACGTCAGCTCGAATCTGATCGGCGCGCACAATGTCCACAACCTCGCCGGAGCGGTGCTGACGGCGCTGGCGCGCGGCGTCGCACCCGCCGACATAGATCGGGCGCTTGGTGAAAAGATCGTCGTCCCCGGGCGTTTGGAAGCTTGGCACCGGAGCGACGGTGCGGCGTTCTTCGTCGATTACGCTCACACCGACGACGCGTTGGAAAACGTGCTTGCGACTCTTCGTCCGCTGACGAAGAACCGCCTCGCGGTCGTCTTCGGCGCCGGCGGCGACCGCGACCGCACCAAGCGTCCCCGCATGGGCAAAGCCGCCGCGGCGGCGGATCTGTTGATCGTCACCACCGACAACCCGCGCAGCGAGGATCCGGAGGAGATAATCCGCGGGATCGTTGCCGGCATCCCCGCCGGAACCGGATATGAGATCGTTACCGACCGGCGCGAAGCGATCGGGCGCGCGTTCGAACTCGCTTCGCCGGGCGATTGCGTGCTCGTGGCAGGCAAGGGGCACGAGGATTATCAGGAGATCGCGGGCGTAAGGCACCACTTCAGCGACCGCGAGATACTGACGGAACTTTTGGCGGGGTGGGGATCGTGACCGAACGGAAGATATTCGAATATATCCGCAACATCTACGCCCCGCAGGATTATCCGGCGCTTGCCGATGAGCTGGACAAGTGGCGGCGGAGCAGACCGTTCGCGGGTGCGAAACTGCTCGATGCGACGCCGGTTTTCACCAATACGCTCGTCAAATATATGCCGCTTCTGGCGGGCGGCGCGACGCTCTCGGTCGGCATCGGGGAACACACCCCGTACGATCCGAAGCTGTTGCCGCTCCTGCGCGAATGGGGGCTCCGGGTGCTGGCTCCGGCGGAGTGTTCCGACGGAGAATTCGATGTCGTCATGGACTGCGCCGGGATGTTCTCCGGCCTTCGGGCCCGTTGCGGTTATGTCGAACTCACCAGATCGGGATTGTACAGCTACCGCGGCGTGAACGCTCCGGTGTTCTTTGCCGATGCGGGCAAGATAAAGTTGATCGAGACGACGCTCGGCACGGGGGACGGGTATTGCCGTGCGCTCGAACATTTGGGTTACGACTTGGGCGGCAAGCGGCTGCTGGTATTCGGCGGCGGCAAGGTCGGGCGCGGCATCGCAATGCACTCCAATCGCGCCGGGGCGCGGGTTTGCATCGCCGACTTCGAACCTCGAAAGCTGCCAAAGATCGAAGGCGTCGGCGCGTTGGACGCCGGAAACGAGTCCGAGGTGGCGGCGGCGATCCGCAAAGCGGATTTCGTCGTCTCGGCGACCGGCGTGGAGGGCGCTTTGGCCGGGCACGCAAAGGTATTGCTCGAAAGTTCCGCCGTCATCGCCAATATGGGCGTGCTGGACGAATTCGGCGCCGATCTTCCGGCCGAGCGGGTGCTCAATGCCAAGCGTCCGCTGAATTTCATCCTCGACGAACCGACGCGCCTGAAGTATATAGATCCCACGATGGCGCTCGACAACGCCGGAGCGCTGGAGGTGCTGTCGGGACGCGTGGAACGCGGTGTCGCCGATCCGCCCGCGGAATTGGAAAAAGAGATACTCGACGCGGTCCGGCGCAGCGGGGCCATCGGAGAAGAACTGAACTGGATAGGAGATGATAACCATGAAGTCGATTTCCATTGAAAATGCAGTGCTGAACGGCAAAAGCACCTGCGTCCGGATCGAAGGCAACCGTTTCGCGCGGATCGGCGGAGCGCCGTCTGCCGCCGACACGGTGATCGACTGCCGGGGCAAAATGGCGATAGTGCCTCCCTTTTACAATGCCCACAACCATGCGGCGATGACGCTCTTCCGCGGATACGCCGACGACCTCGAACTTTTCCGCTGGCTGAACGACTACATCTGGCCCGCCGAAGCGCGGCTGACCGAAGAGGATATCTACATCGGCGCCAAGCTCGCCATCGTCGAGATGATAAAGTCCGGCACGGTCTTCTTCAACGACATGTACTGGAAGCCGATGGGCACGCTGCGGGCGGCGCGCGACATGAAGGTGCGCGCGGCGGTGGGTTTGATGTCGATCTGCGGTCAGGACGGGGAACTGCTGCCTCAGTGCCGCGAGGACAACGAAAAACTGCTCGATGCCCGCAAGGGGCTTCCGGAACGGCTGATCGTCAACCACGATCCGCACGCGATCTACACGGTCGACGAAAAGAATCTTCGCCGCATCGCGGATGAGGCGGACAAGTGGAATTTGAAGATACACATCCACGTTTCCGAGACCTACAAGGAGTATTCGGACTGTCGCCACGCGCACAATCGGATGACGCCGGTCGAGTATCTGGATTCGCTGGGGATAATCCGCCGCGACACGGTGCTGGCACACGCCGTTTACCTTACAAAGCACGACCGCGAGATCATCGCGGAGCGCGGCGCGGTCATCGCCCACATGCCGATATCGAACATGAAGCTCTGCAGCGGCACCTTCAACTTCGCCGACGCGGTCAAGGCGGGATGCCGCGTCGCCATCGGCACCGACGGAGCGTCGAGCAACAACAATCTGTCGATGCTCGACGAGATGAAGTTCGCCGCGCTGGTGGCGAAGATGCGTTCCGGCGATCCGACCGCCGGAGCCGCCCCGGAGATCCTGCGCGCCGCGACCGAGGTCGGCGCGTCGGCGTTCGGTTTCGACGCGGGCGTGATAGCGGAGGGAAAACTCGCCGACGCGCTGTTGATCGACCTCGATCAGCCGTGCATGGTGGGCGACTATTCGCTCGTTTCCAATCTGGTTTACTCCGCCGATCCTTCCGTCATCGACACGGCGATCTGCGACGGCGAAATACTGATGCGCGGACACGCCGTTCCCGGTGAAGCGGAGATCGTCGCCGCCGCGCGCGAGGTGTGCGACAAATTCCGCCGCGACTCGGGAGCCCGCTGAAGATGGGCGGAAAACTCTACATCGTCAGCACCCCCATCGGCAATTTGGAGGATATGACCTTACGGGCGCTTCGGGTGCTGCGCGAGGTCGATCTGATCGCGGCGGAGGATACGCGCCACACGCGGCAGCTGCTGACTCATTTCGACATCCACGCGAAGTTGGAAAGTTTTCACATCTTCAACGAACACGAGCGCGCGGCCGCCTTGGCGGAGCGCGTAGCTTCGGGGCTGAATGTGGCGCTGGTCTCGGATGCGGGCACGCCGTCGGTGGCCGATCCCGGATTTCTGCTCGTGCGCGAAGCCCGCGCTCACGGCGTCGAGCCGGTGATCGTCCCGGGAGTTTCCGCCTTGACCTTCGCCGTCACGGCCTCGGGGCTTCCGGTCGACCGCTTTTCGTTTCGCAATTTCGCTCCCGTCAAACCGGGTAAGCGGCGCAAGTTTTTCGAGAGCATTCGCGACGCCGGCGAGACGTGCTTCTTCTTCGAGTCGCCCTACCGGGTGGGCAAGGCGCTCAAGGACTTGGCGGATGTCGTCGGCGCGGAAGCCGAAGTCGCTCTGGTGCGCGAAGCCACCAAACTTCACGAGGAGGTCCTGCGGGGCAGCGCCGCCGAACTCGCGGAATTGAAGCGCGAGTGGAAGGGCGAATTCGTGATCGGCGTTTATCCGCCGGAAAAGACCGCCGAGCCCGCCGCGGAAACGGATTGACTCGCGGCGGATTTTCGGAACCGCACGGCACCCGACTCCACTGGTGTTTTTGTCCAAGGTGTGCTATATTATTCCTTTACATATAAATCCAAGGCCGCGGGGCGGTTTTTGATATTCATGCGGTATGATGCGAAAAAACACCGGTTGCCGATATGCGACGTCTCCGGGATGCTTTTGATCGACAAGCCGTCGGGGTGGACCAGTTTCGACGTGGTCAACTTCGTGCGGTCGCGTTTCAATGTCCCGAAGGTAGGTCATTGCGGTACGCTGGATCCGGCGGCGACCGGTCTGCTGGTGCTCATGCTCGGGGCGTTTACGCGCAAAAGCGATCTTTTCAGCGCCGACGACAAGAGTTATGAAGGAACGATGGAACTCGGGCGCGTGACCGACTCCGGCGACTTGGACGGCAAGGTGGTGCGCGAGGCGGACTGCTCCGGCGTCACCGAACAGACGGTGCTGGAAACGTTTCGGAAATTTACCGGCGAGCAGATGCAGATTCCGCCGATGGTTTCGGCCGTCAAGGTCGGCGGGAAGAAGCTCTACGAGCTGGCGCGCAAGGGGGTGGAGATCGAACGCGAGCCGCGCAAGATCGTGATCTTGCGTTTCGAACTTCTGAAATTCGCGTCGCCGTACTGCGATTTCGCGGTGGATTGTTCCAAGGGGACCTACATCCGCACGCTTTGCGCGGATGTCGGCGAAGCGCTCGGGTGCGGCGGCGTGCTGACGCGGCTGCGCCGGACGCGCAGCGGACGTTTTTCCGTCTCCGACGCGTTGCCGCTGGAGGCGCTGAAGGAATTGGATCAGGACGCTTTCAGGGATTTGGTCATTTCCAAGCTGATGGCGTTGGCGGGACCGGCGCGGTGAACTGCCCGGAGGTATCATGGATAAGGAAAAGAGATCGTTTCGCACGGAGATAAAAGCGGTGCTCGCGGCGGCTCCCGACGAATTCGGTTTGTCGGCGCTGGCGTCGTCGTCGAAGATCCCCGTCGCCGACTGGGAAGTTATCGTCGACGCGGACGCCGATTTTTTCCGCGACGGCGACCGGGTGTGCCGTCGCGAAGCGGTCTTCCGCGGCCGGTCGTTTCTGATCACGCCGGAGACGTGGGAGATCGCGGAGGGGGTGCTGATCCCCGGACACCGTTTTGTTCCGTATGTCGATCCCGAGGTCTTCCCGTCGGAAATCGTACTGCGCACCGGACGCCGCAAGATTCGTACCCGCGCCGGTTCGTTCGCGGTGGCGCGGATCGTCGGCTGTTTCGCGCTGCTGGGATCGGAACAGATGCTCGACGTGCTGATGGCGGAGTCGCCCGAAAACGCTTTTCTGCGCTCCGGGGTGCGCGGCGACAGTGAAGTCGAGCTCACCGTTTTCGACCTCGCCGATTTTTACCGTGAACACGAATTCGAGGAAGGCGACGCCCTCAAGTGCGAAGTCGTCGATTATCGCCGCGGCGAAGTCAAGTTCACCTTCCTTTCCGGCTCCGAGCGGTCCGCCGCCGCCAAGCGCAAATTCATATCTTCCCTCGACGCCGCCTGCGAATCCGCGCTGCGCGGGGCAGGGGACTATCTGGAAATACCCGAAGTGTTGGCGCGAAGCTTTTTCCTCGGCGGCGAAGCTCTGGACGTTCCCGGCGCGTCGCTCGACGAATTCATCCGCGAATCGCTGAAGATCGTGCTCGGTTCCGACGCCGAAGGGAACAGCGAACTCCGCGTGGCCGCAGATGCGGACGATGACGACGACGAAACGATCCTGCCCGAAGGATTGAGCATATCTTCCGGCGAGATCGGCACGCTGCCCGCCATGCTCAAGGCGACCTGTTCGGCGGTGACGCCGGAGGAGCTGGACGGCTTCATCCTCGACGCCTGCGCCACGCGCGAAATGGATTTTTCCTCCGTCTTCGCCCGCGCCTTCCGCGCCCGCGAGCCGGAATTTTCCGATGATGCGCAGGAGGCGGTATTCATGAACGCCGTGGAAGACCGTTTCGAAGAACTGACGCGGCACTACGACCGTGCCGACGACGAGCTGAAAGCTCCGCTGCGCAGCGATGTGATGGAGGCGGTGGAAGAGCGGCTGACGTTTTTTGCCGATGCGGCGGCGCTGGAACATGGCGCCGAGACGCTCGATCCGGAAAAACTCCGGCGTCTCGCCGCGGTCGCCGCGCGGATGGGCGAGTTTCTGAAATTGCTCAACCGCGAGGATTTCATTCCCGATGCGCACGAAGTCGAGCACCTCGAAGCGCAGCTGGAGACGTTTTTGGACGAACAGGATGCCGCAATCGAGGCGTTGCGCGAAGATTTTTCCAAACCCAAACCAAGAGGAAACGATAAAAAATGAACGAACGGATGTTGGCCAGCGGCAACGAAGCCATCGCGATGGCGGCGTTTGACTGCGGCGTGAATCTCGGCGCCGGATATCCCGGCACGCCGTCGTCGGAGATCCTCGACGAATTCAGCAAACTCGGCGGCGCCGCCGAGTGGGCTCCGAACGAAAAGTGCGCTTTGGAAGTCGGCATCGGCGTCGCCGAAGGCGGCGGCCGCGCCATCGTCACCATGAAGCACGTCGGACTCAACGTGGCGGCGGATCCGCTTTTTACCATTGCCTACAGCGGCACGGCCGGCGGCCTGGTGATCGTCAGCGCCGACGATCCCGGCATGGCCTCCAGTCAGAACGAACAGGACAACCGGCGGTATGCCCGCGCGGCGGGCGTGCCGATGTTCGAACCGGCGGATACGCAGGAGTGTTACGATTACACGATCGCCGCCTTCAAGCTCGCCGACCGTTTCCGCTCTCCGGTGCTGCTGCGGCTGACGACTCGCGTCTGCCACTCCAAGTGCATCTTCACCCGCAATCATGCGGCTGAAACTCCGCGTCCGGGCAGCTACGCCAAGGATTCCGCGGCGAACGTGATGGTCCCCGCGAACGCGCGCAAGGCGCACCGCAGATTGCGCGCCGACCTCAATGCGATGCAATCCGAAAACGAAAGAGGCGAATATTCATTTGAGCGCGCCGGTTCCAAGGAACTCGGCATCATCGCCAGCGGCATCGCCTATCAGCACGCCCGCGACGCGGCTCCGGAGGCGTCGTTCTTCAAGCCGGGGATGACGCATCCCCTGCCGGTCGAAGCCATGCGGCGCTTCGCCGCGTCGGTCAAACGCTGCGTGGTGGTCGAGGAGGGCGATCCCGTCATGTACGAGGCGCTCCGCATCGCCGGCGTCGAAGTCGAAAACAAGCCGGAAATGTACCGCTTCGGCGAACTCAACGTCGCGCGCGTCCGCCGCATCCTCGCCGGCGACGTCTCTCCGGAACCGGCCCCCGTGCCGGGGAAGCCGCCGCAACTCTGCCCCGGCTGTCCGCACCGCAAGAGTTTTGAGGCGCTGCGCGATTTGAACTGCATCGTCGCCGGCGACATCGGCTGTTACACGCTCGGCGTCATGCCGCCGTTTTCCGCGATGGATATTTCGGTGTGCATGGGGGCGAGCATCACGGTCGGCGTCGGTCTCCGCAAAGTCCTGCCCGAAGCGGAAGCGCGCCGAGTCGTCAGCGTGATCGGCGACAGCACGTTCTGGCACTCCGGGATCAACGGCTTGGTCGAGCTGGTCTACAATCCGCCCAAGACCGGTCACGTGGTGATCGTTCTCGACAATTCGACCACCGCCATGACCGGCATGCAGGAGCATCCCGGCACCGGGCGCAAGCTCGACCATGTGACTCCCGCGACCAAACTTTCGATCGAAAAGGCGGCGGAGGGGATCGGCATAAGGAATATCGACATCGTCGACACCACCGCGGAGCAGGAGCGCTTCATCGAGATCCTCAAGGCGCGGCTGGCTTCGAACGAGTGCAGTCTGATCATCGCGCGCCGTTCGTGCATCATCGCGCTTGCCAAGAGCAAACAGTATGCGGCAAAGGGAGAGTGAAAGATGAATACCACCAATATCGTTGTCGCCGGATTGGGCGGACAGGGGGTTTTGAAGGTCACCGATATTCTGGCGGAAGTGCTCTTCCGTGCCGGATTCGATGTTAAGAAGAGCGAGGTCCACGGGATGAGCCAGCGCGGCGGTTCGGTGTCGAGCGAAGTCCGTTTCGGCGATAACGTCGCCAGCCCCATGGTCCCCGCGGGCGAATGCGATCTTCTGGCGGTGCTGGATTCCACGCAGCTCGAAGTGGTCGCCGCAGCGAAGCGCCCCGGTTGCGCGGTCGTCACGCCGGAGGACGTTCCGGTCGACAAGCTGGCGCATCCGAAGGCGCTCAACACCATGATCCTCGGCGCCATGGCGGCAAAGCTGCCGCAGGTCAAGGACGAGTCGCTGTGGCTGGAGGTCATCGGCGAAGCCTTCCCGGAAAAGCTCCGGGCCCTGAACATCGACATGTTCAAGCTCGGATTCGCCGCCGGAAGAAATTGACGGCGGAGCGGCTTCCGCCGTACTCCTGGCGGATCGAGACGCTTTATCTTTTGCTCAAGGCGAGGATCATATCGGTTCCCGGCGGGAGAAGCGTATTGCCCGGCGGCGAGTAAATGCTCCCGATTATCCCTTCGCGGCGCCGGAGCGCCCCGGGTTCGGGTGGTCGGCGAGGCGGTAGGCGACCGGGGGCAGGGGGGCTCCGGCGAGGAACTTTTCCACGAGCGACTCCGCCTGCTCGAAGTCGCCTTCCGGGATCCAGTGGATATCGTTGCCCTCGCGTTCGAGTTTGCGGAAAAAGATGTCCTGCCGCTTTGCGAACTGGCGGATGCGGTCGAGCAGTGTGTTCCGCATCTCTTCCGGCGAACACTCGCCTTTGAGAAGGCGCCCGACTTCACGGTATTCGAGTCCGAAGAAATCCAGTTTTTCCGGCGGCACGCCGTATTTTTCCGTGAGTTCGCGCACCTCTTCGATCATCCCGGCCTTCAACCGTGCGTCCAATCGGGCGGCGATGCGTTCGCGCACGACCTGACGCGGATAAAGCACCCCCAGCACCAGATAATCCGCCTCGAACGGCAGTTCGAAACTGGTTTCTCCGTCGGGATTCTGCCGTTCCCGCGCCTTGCCGGCTTCGCGCGGGGAGAGTTTGCCGCCGGGGAGTTCGTAGCGGTTCAGCAGCGCCGCCAGATACAGCGCGGTGCCGCCGCAGAGGATGATGTTTCTGCCCTGCGCCGCGATGTCGAGCACCGCCCGCGAAGCATCGCGGCAGAAGCGCGCCAGATCGTAAACTTCGGTCGCCGGATCGGCGATGTCGATCAGGTGGTATTTCACGTCGCCGTATTCGGCGAGGTCCTTGCCGGTGCCGATGTCCATGTGCCGGTAGACCTGACGCGAATCCACGCTGACGATCTCCGCGTCGAAACGCCGCGCCAACGCCACGGCCAGAGCGGTTTTCCCGGTGGCGGTGGGACCGGTGACGGCGATAATTTTCAAAATTTCACTCATAATTGCGTTGCGGCGGTTGTAAAGACGGGGTTGCCTGTATTATATTATGCCTTATGAATTGTAACTTGTCAAATCAAACGGGCTGATTTGCGATGGAAAAACAGAGAACTTTGGCGGGAAGCGCCAGACTTTCCGGAATTGCACTTCACTCCGGGGCGCGCGTCGCGGTGCGCGTAGAGCCGGGCGCGGAGAACACGGGCATCGTCTTCCGGCGGGTGGATCTTCCCGGCGCGCCCGAGGTGCGGGCGCTGGCGAGCAACGTGGTGGAAGTGCAGCGCGGCACGACCATTGCTTCCGGCGAGGCGCGAGTCTACACGGTCGAGCACATCATGTCGGCGCTCCACGCGCTGCACGTCGACAACTGCGTGGTCGAGATGGACGGCATGGAGCCGCCGATCTGCGACGGCGGGGCTCTGCCGTTCGTCGAAATGATCGAAGCGGCGGGTATCGTCGAGCAGTCGGCTCCGGCGGTGTACTTCACGCCGAAAGCTCCGGTGGCGGTGGTGCAGGGCGGCGCGCGGGTGGTCATAATCCCCGATGCGGAAAAACTGCGCATCAGCTGCGTCACGAGCTTCCGCGGGTGTCCGTTCGATCCGCAGTTCTGCGAATTCGAGGCCGGCGACGCCGAAAAGTATCGCGCCGAAGTCGCCCCTGCGCGGACTTTCGTCGATTACGGCGATTTGAAGATGCTGCTGGCGATGGGGCTCTGCAAGGGCGGCAGTCTCGACGCGGCGGCGATCATCCACGACGGCGCGATCATCTGCAAGGACAAACTGCGCTTCAACAATGAGATCGTCCGGCACAAGATACTCGACATCATCGGCGACCTGTTTCTGGTCGGATGCCGGGTGCGCGGAACGGTGGTGGCGGTAAAATCCGGTCATCCGTCGCACGTGATGCTGGCCGGAAAACTTCTGGCGGAATTCGCCGCGGCGCAGCCGCAAATGGCCTGACGGCGACAAATCCGGATCATAAACAGGGAGATATTTGAAGATGAGCAAGATTTTAGGTGTGCGCGAACTGCGGCAGGCGTTGCCGCATCCGGGCTTCGGACTGATGCTCGACCGGGCGGAGATCGAAAGCCGGGCCAAGTTGACCGGTTTGAAGCTCATGACCGTCAACGAGGAGTTCTTCAACGGCCACTTCCCGAACCACCCGATCATGCCGGGCGGGCTGCAGATTGAGGCGATGAAGCAGTTGGCCGAGCTTTCCGCCCGTCCCGAGTTGGCGAAGAACCCCTCCGACGACATCCATATCGCCAGGATGGAAAAGGTCAAGTTCCGTAAGCCGGTGGTCCCCGGCGACCGGATACGCGTCACCGCCGAGCTGATCGCGGAAACGGAGACCACGCGGCAGTTCCGCACCCGCGTCTGCCTCGGCGAGGATACCGCCTGCGAGGCGCTGATGACTTTGGCGATGCGCGTCATCCCGACTCCGACGGAAATGCCGCCCGCGGTGACCGAGTTCGACCGCACCGACGCGGTGCCGATGAATCTCGCCAAGCTCAAGGAGCTGATGCCGCACCGTTATCCGTTCCTGTTCATCGACTATCTGGCGAAGCAGGACGGCGAAAACATGATCGCGGTCAAGAACATCACGGTCAACGACAGCTTTTTCCGCAACGCTCCAGAAAACATGGCGGTGCCGGAGTCGATACTCTGCGAGATGGCGGCGCAGTCGGGGTGCGCGACCGTGTTGTCGCGCCCGGAGAATGCGGGCAAACTCGGCGTCTTCATGGCGATCGAATACATGGAGGCGCTCGCGCCGATCGTCCCCGGCGATCAGGTGATCATCCACATCAATCTGCCGCCGGGCAAGTCGCGTTTCGGCAAGGGCGACGGCTATGGCGAGGTCGGCGGCAAGGTCGTCTTCAGGATCGCGCTGATGTTTGCCATCATCGACGCGTGATCGACGTTTCGCTTGCGAAAAACGGCCGCCGTCGGGAGTTCCCGGCGGCGGCCGTTTCGTTTGAGTGTTGTCAGGTGCGGTCCGCGGCGAGTTGCGCCTGAAGTTTTTTGACGTCGATCTTGCGCGGAGCGACGTTATCCTTGAGCGACTGCACCGCCGCCGTGCCCGCCGCCTGACCCATGTTCACGCAGCAGAGTATGAGACGCGACGCCGCCTGCGCCATGAACTCCGACGAGAGGCAGCGCCCGGCGACGAGCAGGTTGTCGAACTTGACCGGCACGAGGCTCCGGTAGGGGATGTCCGAGCCGCCGGTCTTGAAGACGCGGTCGGCGCCGCACCTTCCCCAGCCGTCGGTCATGCCAGCGTAGCCGCACGGGGGTTCGAGCGAACCGGGATTGCCGGTGGAGCTCACGTAACAAACCTTGCCGTCGATGACCTCCTTCGCCCACTTGATGTTGCCGACGCCGTCCGGGTTGTGCAGATCGAAGTGGTGGAAGGTCGCGGTGATCGCGTCGTCGAACTTGGTGCCGCGGGCGAAGTCCAGGGTTTTGAGGATATATTCGCCGACCACGCGGCGGCTTTCGCGGACGCCGAGCAGCGCCGAGGTGTCGATGAGATACGAGTTTTCGTAGCCGGGGACGTTTTCGCGGATGAAACGCGCCCAGAAGTCGGCCTGTTCCCGCCCTTCGAGGTACATCCGGGTCAAGTCGCGGTTCGAGAGCGGGTCGCAGTTGCGCGAGTGGGCGATGCAGATGCAGATCTCGTCCTTGCCGCAGTGCTTGGGGCGCCCCGGGACGAAGACCGACCAGTTCAGGTGGTTTTCGTACATCACCGGCATCCGTCCGTCGCGGTGCGCGGCTTCGATCAGCTTGATCCACTGGGGATCGTCCGCCTTGAGGTCGGAATCCAGATATTTGTCGTAATCGACGCCGCCGAGACGGAAGTCGATGGAGCACGCCTGATGCTTGCCGTCCTCCGGTCTGCCGCTCATGCACTCGCACCCCGCGAAATACGCGAGATCGGCGTCGCCGGTGCAGTCGACGAAGCGCTTGCCCATGACGACCTGCCGGCCGCTTTTGCTCTCGAGCACCGCGCCGCGCACCTTGCCGTTTTCGACCACCGCGTCGACGATCGCGGTGTCGAGCAGCAGATCGATCTTCGCTTCGCGCACCATGCGGTCGAGGATGAGCTTGTGCTTTTCGGGGTCGGAGTTGCGCCGGGTGTGCGCATCGACTTCTTCGAGACGGGAAATCATCTCCTTGCTGATCCCCGCCGGGGTGTCCTTCGGGATCGGGACCAGCCCGACGGTGGCGAGGCCGCCCAGAGAAGTCTCGCGTTCGATCAGCAGCACCCGGGCGCCCTTGCGGGACGCCGCCACCGCCGCGCCGAAGCCCGCCATGCCGCCGCCGCAGACGACCACGTCGTATTCGCCGAGGCTCTTGAGTTCTCGCGCTTCTTCGATCACGTCGCCGTTGTTGAGGATCCTGAAACTCATTTTCCCGTCTCCTTTTCGATTTGATCCATCGGTTTGAGTCTGATCGCGAATGACTGGCAGTTGTCGGCGCACACGCCGCAGCCGACGCACTTTTCGGGGTCGACGTGCGCCCCCTCGTGGTCGAAGGAGATCGCCTGGACTTTGCACAGCCAGCGACAGGTGTCGCATCCGGTACAGCCGCGGACGACCGCGACGCGTCTGGTCATATCGTCACC
>Ga0310786_10001976_pt1 | contig 32247 bp, 26 predicted proteins | sample AusTroGonzalo_MG_FD_203881 | JGI IMG/M metagenome (GOLD analysis project Ga0310786, IMG submission 203881) | Bovine rumen microbial communities from tropical cattle in Woodstock, Queensland, Australia - Gonzalo_03 (v2) (version 2) | ecosystem: Host-associated > Mammals > Digestive system >...
TGTGGTGCGCGAGGAGAAGTATGTCGTCCGTGCGCCGGGAAAGGTCGGGCATCATTATCGGGAACACGGAGAGACGGTAGTAGAGGTCTTCGCGGAAAAGCTTGCGCGCCATGAGGTCCTCGAGATTGCGGCTTGTGGCGGCGATGAAGCGGACGTCGCTGCGAAGCTCCTCGTTGGATCCAACGCGGGAGAACGTGCGCTCCTGGAGGAAACGCAGGAGCTTCACCTGCACGGGTATGGAGAGGTCGCCGATCTCGTCAAGGAACAGAGTGCCGCCGTTTGCGACCTCGGCCCGGCCGATGCGACGCTCGCGCGCATCCGTGAACGCGCCCTTCTCGTGGCCGAACAGTTCCGATTCCACGAGAGATTCGGGGAGCGCGGCGCAGTTGAGGACGACGAACGGCCTGTCCTTGCGCGCGGAGAGGCTCTGTATCGCGCGCGCGACGAGCTCCTTGCCGGTGCCGCTCGCGCCGCGCACGAGAACCGTGGCCTCGCTAGGGGCGACCTGGCGAATCTGCTCATAGACTGCGCGCATCTCGCGGCAGTCGCCGATGAGACGGCCGGGATTGTCGGAAAGCATGTCGCGCAGACGGCGGTTCTCCTCGACTAGGGCCTCGTGCTCGGCACGCTCCTCGCGGCAGACCGACGCCGCCTCCGCCGTGATGCTGGCGATGATTTGGAGAAGAGCCACGTCCTTCTCCAACGGCGCGGACGAGGGACTTATCGCCCTGTCGACGGAAAGCGTGCCGATCGTCTGGCCATGATGGATAAGGGGCACGCATATGAAGGAAAGAGGCTCGTTGCCGCATCTTGCGCGGGTGCGGTTCAGGAACCGGCGATCCTTTCGGACGTCTGGGACAATCTCCGCCTTCCCAGTCTTGGCGACAGTCCCCGTCACGCCCTCTCCGATGCGATAACGGCCCAAGGCACGTTCTTCGGCATTCAACTTCCTCGATGACGCCTCAATGCGAAGTTCGTCTCCCTCAAGGAGGGTGAATGTCCCGCGCAGCATTCCCATGCTGCGCTCAAGTATCTCTATGACCTGCTCCAGAAGGCTCCGTACGTTCCGCTCCCGGACGACGGCCGTCGTTATCTCCTGCAGCACCGCGAGTTCAGAAGTCACTTTGGCGCTCATTGGGGGAATATTATACCATATTTCGCGTCAGGCGCGGCTATCGTTCGCTAGTCCTTGAGCATGAGCGCCGTGAGGAGCTTCGCGAATCTTCCCGGATCGGGAATGGGCGAGCCTTCCGCCACCAGAGCCTGATCGTAGAGCAGCTCCACGGCGTCTTTGAGCGCATCACCGGGAAGCGTCTTCATCTTCGCGACGAGCGGATGCGAAGCGTTGATCTCGAGCGTGCGCTTCTCGGCGGGGACTTCCTGCTTCATCGCGCGCAGCATGCGCTCCATCGAAGCGGAGAGCGCATTCGCGCCCGCCACGAGGCAGCATGGAGAATCGGCAAGGCGCGTCGAGACGCGCACGTCGGCCACCTGATCCTTGAGCTGTTCCTTCACAGCGTCGAGGAACGGCTTGAGGTCGGCAGCGGCCTTGTCGAGAGCCTCCTTCTCCTCCTTCTGCTCCTTTTCGCTTCCGAACTGCACATCTCCCTTCGCGACATCTACGAGCTTCTTGCCGTCGTATTCGCGGAAGGAATCCACAAGCCATTCGTCGACCGGATCGGTGAAGAAAAGCACGTCGCATCCATGGCGCAGGGCCTGTTCGATCTGCGGGGATGTGCGGGCGTCGGAAAGACGCTCGGCGCACAGGTAGTAGATGTCCTTCTGGTCTGCTGGCATCGCCTTGACGTAGTCGTCGAGCGAGATCAGCTTGCCGTCTGCCGTCTGCGCGCTGGGATAGAGGGCGAGCTTCTTGATGCGGTCGGCGTTGGAATAGTCCGTATGGATGCCTTCCTTGAGGATGCGCCCGAACACGGCGTAGAACGCATCGTACTTCTTGGCGTCGTCGCCGTCCTTGCCGCGCTTGTCCTTGAGTTCTCCCAGCACCGAAAGTATCTTCGAGGTGACGGCGTTCTTGATCTTGCGGATCACGGCGTCGTCCTGCAGCATCTCGCGCGACACGTTCAGCGGCAGATCCGCCGAGTCGACCACGCCTTTCACGAAGCGGAGATAGTCTGGAAGAAGCATTTCGAAATCGTCGCCGATGAAGACGTTGCGCACGTAGAGCGAGAGGCCCTTCTTCGTGTTCGGCATGTATATCTCCATGCCGGCCGTCTTTGGTACGAAAAGGAGAGCCTTGAACTCCACCTGGCCTTCGCCGGAGAAGTGGATCGTCTCAAGAGGATCGTCCCAGTCATGCGTCATGTGGCGGTAGAACTCCGCGTACTCCTCCGGCTTGACGTCCTTCTTGGGACGCTTCCAGAGCGCAGTCATCGTGTTCAGCGGCTTTGGCGGTTCGGGCGCGGCATCGTCCTTCTTGTCCTTGTCGTCCTCCTTCTTCACCTCCGGAAGTCCCTTGAAGAAGATCGGGTAGGCGATGAAGTCCGAGTATGATTTCACGAGATCGCGCACGCGCCATTCATCGAGGTACTCTTCGAATTCAGGGCGAAGGTGGAGCATCACGCTCGTGCCGGGAATGTCGCGGGCTCCGTCTGCGATGCTATACGAACCCGTCCCGTCCGACTCCCACATGTATGCGGCGTCCTCGCCGCGTTTCTTGGACACCACGCGCACCTTGTCGGCCACCATGAAAGCCGCGTAGAATCCAACTCCGAACTGTCCGATGAGTTCGGGAAGATTGGCGCCGCCCTTCTCCGCCAAAGCGGCACGAAAGGCCTTGGTGCCCGAGGATGCGATGGTTCCGAGATTCTTCTCGAGCTCCTCGGCGTTCATGCCGGCTCCGTCGTCGGAGACCATAAGCGTCTTGGCGTCCTTGTCGGCCACGATGTCGATGCGCCATTCAGGGTTGTCGGCCACGAGCGACGGCTCGGTCAGCCCAAGATATTTGGCGCGATCGATCGCGTCCGATGCGTTGGAGATGAGTTCGCGGAGGAATATCTCCTTCTTGGAATACAGCGAATTGACCACGAGATCGAGCATTTCCTTGATCTCGGCCTTGAACAGATGATTCTTTTTTTCCATTTTATTTTGACTTTCAGATTGAACGGGAAAGAGCTTCAGTCTTTCAGCGCCTTGACAAGGTACGGCCAATAGGCGCGCGTATAGACAAGGCACGAGTATATGTTGAGCAGGATCAGCCCCGCTTCGACGGCATATACGGAACACAGGAACCAATGATCCGCCGTGGGCGAGAGCATCGAATGGAAGGCCAGGTACAGGTATATGAGCCCGGCGGCGGGAAAGGACAGCGCAGTGCGAACTTTTCCGAGCCACATTGCGGAGACGTCGGCATCATACTTAGACGCGACGGCCCGCAGAAACGTCACCCATTGATCCCGCAGGATGTAAAGGACGGTGAACACGAGCATTACGACGCCGTGTGCGATGTTCTCGTGTTGAACGCCTATGAGCCACAGCAGCGTCGGGAACGACACTATGAAGAAGACCTTGTCCATGAGCGGATCGGCTAGTTTCCCGAATGTGGAAACGACCTGCCAGCGGCGAGCGAGCTTCCCGTCGTAAAGATCCGAAATGCCGGCCAGGAACATTGCGACGCACGCGACCACGGCGACGGAAACGCTCGCGCGGAAATGCGCCACAACCGCACACGCCGCCCACGCGAATATGAGCGGCACCCGCGAGAATGTCAATGCGTTGACGACGATTGAATGGCCGCGCGTCCGTGTCATTCGGCGGGAATCTCCTCGCCATTCTGCGCGGCAGCTTCTTCGGTCTCGTCCGCCGGCTGCTGGAAGTCCGCTACCACACGGTCGAGGAGAGTGGTCATCTTCTCGTTCGTGGCCGCCTGCTGGAGGCAATGGTTCCGAAGTTCGCCCATCTGCATCACAAGCGTCTCGTTGCGCGCCCACATCGCGTTCAAACGCGCCGTGAGATCGTGCACCTGGGCGTCCAGGTCATCCGCACGGGCCTCGGCCCTTTGAAGATTGCGCCGCGTGGCGAAGAGCTGCTTCAGTATCTCGCCAGGCTCAAGATCAAGGTCGTCGATTTTCATCCCGCTGGGGATGGGCACGAGAACGGACTCGCCGCAGTTCACGCAGTTGATCTGCAACCCAGCGCCTCTGTAGTCGATGGCGAGGTTGTGGCCGCAGTGCGGACAGTCGAACACAATGTCCGTGTCGCGTATGACGGTGCCGGTGTCTTCGTCGGTGTAGTCGTCATCCTGCTCTGGAATGATGTCTTCTTTTTCGATAGTCTCGTTCTCGCTCATTGTTTCGACTCCTTTGTTTTGGGACGGATTATATTATAGAATAAAGAAGCGCCCCCGACAAGTGCCGAAGGCGTTTCTTCACCGGTTTTTCATCGGGGCATCATGCCTTCGCGACTTTTCCGGCCTTGATGCAGCGAGCGCAAACGCGCTTGCGGCACGTGTTGCCCTTGCCGTCGGTCACGCGCACCGTCTGCAGATTCGGCAGGAAGCGGCGCTTCGAGATGCCGGTGGTGTGCAGACCGATGCCGCCCTTGTACTTGGGCGAACCCTTGCGGACGATGTGCTGCCCCGCTGAGGGGCCCTTGCCGCATATTTCACAGACTCTGGCCATTGTTTTATGTCCTTTCTTCTGATATTACTTCTCTTCAGGTTCGCCGGGCTGCCATTCGACGGACTGGAATGCGTCGTCAAACGCCGCCGCGAGACCGCCGAGCTGCTCGGAACCGGCGGAAGCAGACGTCAGCGAAGCACCGTCAGGTGCGCCGGCCGCCTCGGCCTCGAGTTCCTTGATCTGCTCCTCGGTCATGTTCACGGCCTTGATGGACAGGCCGATGCGGCGCTCGCCGCGATCAACCTTAACCACGCGAGCCTCGACCTCCTGGCCGACCTCAAGGGCATCCTTGACCTTGTCCACGCGCTGATCGGATATCTGCGAGATGTGCACAAGACCGTCCACGCCGTCCTCGAGCTCGATGAACGCGCCAAACGAGGCGAGCTTCGAGACCTTGCCCTTGACGAGCGAGCCGACGGCATACTTGGAGGCGATTTCCGTCCAGGGATCCGTCTGCGCCTGCTTGAGGCCGAGGGAGATGCGCTGATCCTTCGGATTGACGTCGAGAACGACGGCCTCGACCTCCTTGCCCTTCTCCAGGCACTCCGACGGATGATTGATCTTGCGCGTCCAGGACATGTCCGACACGTGAATCATGCCGTCGATGCCCTCTTCGAGTTCGATGAAGGCGCCGTATGTCGTGAAGTTGCGGACCTTACCCTTCACGCGGCTGCCGACGGGATAGCGGTCGAGCACGGAATCCCAAGGATTGTCCTGGGTCTGGCGGATGCCGAGACCGATCTTCTGGTTCTTGGGATCGATCGTGAGAATCTGGACCTGAACCTCGTCGCCGACCTGAAGCATGTCGCTCGGACGGGCCACGCGCTTGGTCCAGCTGAACTCTGAGACATGGACGAGGCCCTCTATGCCGGGAGCGATCTCCACGAAGGCGCCGTAGGCCGTGAGGTTCACGACCTTGCCGCTCACGCGGCTGCCTTCCGGGAACTGCTCGGCGATCGAATCCCACGGATTCTCGGTGATCTGCTTGAGACCGAGGGAAATGCGGCCCGTCTCGCGATTTACGTCGAGAACCTTGACGTCGAGCTCCTGGCCCTGGGTGAGCATCTCGCTCGGATGCTTGATGCGGCCCCAGCTCATGTCGGTGATGTGCAGCAGGCCGTCCGCGCCATCGAGATCGATGAACGCGCCGAATTCCGTGATGTTCTTGACGTGACCCTTGCGGATCTCGCCGACCTGAAGCGATGCAAGAAGCTCCTCGCGCTTCTCCTTGCGCTCGCCCTCTATGAGCTCGCGACGGGAGACGATGATGTTCTTGCGCTCGTTGGAGATCTTCATCACCTTGAAATCGAAATCCTTCTCCAGATAGGGCGTCGGGTCCTTGACGGGGGTGACGTCCACATGGGAGCCGGGAAGGAAGGCCTCGATGCCGTCGATGACGACCAGAAGACCGCCGCGGACCTGGCTCTTGATCGTACCGTGCACGATGTCGCCCTCCGCGTACTTGTCGAGAATCTGCTGCCAGCGGATGAGGTCGTCTGCAGCCTTCTTGGAAAGGACGACCATGCCAGTCTTGTCATCTTCCAGCGCCTGGATGCGCACCTGGAACTTGAGTCCCGGCACGACGGCGGACTTGTCGTCGCCAAACTCTTCGAGCGGGACGATGCCTTCTGATTTGTAGCCGATGTCCACGAACACGTCATTGCCCTTTACGACGGACACGACGCCTTCGATGATGGAACCGGAGCGAAACGGCTGAACCGGCGCTTCTCCGGAGAGAAACTCGGCGAACACGGCCGACTTCTCCGCTGGCGCGGTTGGTTTGCGAATAGCCATTGGTTTTATTTAGTTAGGTTTGTTGATGATCGCGGTTTTCTGCCGCGTCTCTCCCGTCGGTGGGCAGAGAAGCAATTATTATATCAAATATTTCCCGCGCGAACAATGCGCAAAACGCAAAAATCGTATGTCGAGTACGTTTAGTTTCGCAGGTGACAATTTTACAAATGGGCGACTGTAAACGTTTGCGGAGCGCCTTGCGCCGTGTTGGGGCGATCACGCTCTGGATGCATTTCGATCGGCAAGGGCGGCGCGATAGGCCGCGAGATCCACGTTCGCCTGCGCCACACCGCTCTCGACGGCCGCCTTGGCCACGGCAAACGAAACCTCCTCGAAGAGACGGCGGTCAAAAGGCTTGGGGATGATGTACCCTTCCCCGAACTCAAGCGTCTCGTTCGGATAGAGAGCCTTGACGTCCTCCGGCACAGGAGAGCGCGCCAGCTCGGCGAGCGCACGGGCAGCAGCCACCTTCATCTCGCTGTTGATGGTGCGCGCACGGACATCAAGCGCTCCGCGGAAAAGGTACGGGAAGCCAAGCACGTTGTTGATCTGGTTCGGATAGTCGCTGCGCCCGGTCACCATGATGTACCTGCGGCCGGAAAGAGCCTCGGCAACTACCGACGGCGATATCTCAGGATCTGGATTGGCCATGGCGAAGATGGCAGGGAAATCGCCCATAGTCTTCACGTCATCTCCCGAAAGGACATTCGCAGCCGAAACGCCGATGAAGACATCAGCTCCCTTCAACGCTTCCTTGAGAGTGAGAGCGGCCGTTGCCACGGCATGTCTGGCCTTGTACGGATTGAGGTCCGTCCTGTCCGTGCGGATCGTGCCCTTGGAATCGCACATCGTCACGTCGCGGACGCCCGCGGCCTTGCACATCTCGCAGATCCTGATGCCGGCGGCGCCAGCTCCGTTCATCACTATCTTGAGCTCGTCAAGGCGCTTGTCGGCCAGTTTGGCGTAGTTCATGACGCCTGCCAGACATATGACAGCTGTGCCCCACTGGTCATCGTGGAAAACGGGAATGTCCAGCTCTGCGTCAAGACGGTCTTCGATCTCAAAGCATGCCGGTGCGGCGATGTCCTCAAGATTCACGCCGCCATACTGCGGAGCTATGGCCTTGACCGCCGCTATCACGCGCTCCGGGTCGGTCTTGCCCGAATCTGCTCCGCCCTGACGGCAATGCGCCAGGGGAACGGGCCATGCGTCAACCGCACCGAAAGCCTTGAACAGGACCGCCTTCCCCTCCATCACGGGAATGGATGCCGCGGCACCCTTGTCGCCAAGCCCAAGTATGGCGGTGCCGTCCGAAACCACAGCCACAAGGTTCGGCTTGGCCGTGCATTCGTAGACGGCCGCCGGATCGGCGGCAATCGCCTTTACCGCATGAGCCACGCCGGGTGTGTAGGCGAGGCAGAGGTCGTCTTTGGTCTTGAGCGGGCGAGGCAGCGACACGGCCACCTTGCCGCCCTTATGATACTCCATTACTGCTTCTTTTCCGAATTTGTCCATTGTATTCCACCATCTTTCATTTCTGTTCCGCCGCTGAGGGCGCAAAGCATCAAATTTCTCTCTCCTCCTGGATCCACTGGGTAACCTTCACTCCGCATGAAGCGAAGACTTTCCTGGCCACTTCAAGACGCGCCGGAGTAAGCACGCAGGCTATCACCACGGCGTTCACCTTGAGATCCTTTATTATGTCCGGCGCCTGCTCCAATGTCCCGTGGATCTTTATTCCGCCTATGTACTTGCCGCGCAGAAGAAAGTCGTCGTCGATCAATCCCACGATCATGCGCTTATTGATGAAGGATCCGCGCACAAGTTCACGACGGAAGAAACGGTATCGAAGGCCAGCCCCGTACACCAGAACGCGCTTCACCTCGGGATCGTCGCGCAGGCGGGAGCTGTCAAGCGCATAGAAAAGGTCTCTCAGCATCGGCCTCGCCACGCGAACGGACACGAGTCCGATCAAGGCCAACGAGGAAAAGAGCAACGACGCCTGGACGAAATGCGAATGAGGTATCTCCGCCGCCACCACCAGCACGCCCGTCACAAGCGCTCCGAGCACGACGGCCATGGCCAGTCGCACATAGTTCGACAGTTGCGCGCGGCTCCAGGACGTCACATATGCCCTGAAAAACACAAGGCACAAGAACACAGGTATTACCCTGAGCGCCGCCCAGCGCCGAATGATGGCCGATGTTATCGGCATCCCCATGCAGATCGTGGCGAAAAGCCAGGCCAGGAAAAGCGCAGTCAGGTCGTTCACCACGTAGAACGGCACTGAAAGGACATGGCGCCGACGGCGCGATACAAGATCCTTGTCGTGCGCGAACGAGCTGAGCAGACGCCCCGCGTCCCAAAGCTCTATGCGGCGCATGTCGCGGAATATGACGGCGGCCACAACCGAGAATCCGACTATGTACAGGGCCACTGCCCTTCCCTTGAGGGCGATTCCGCCAAGTGCTATGAACACCAGAAACGCCGCAAGGGCATACAGCGCGAACGCCGCTTTCCGCTGCGATATCAACGAGCGAAGGATGCGGTGATGGATGTGGTCGGTGTCCGGCCGCATGACATGCCGATTGCCCTCCTCGCGACGCTCTTCGCGGAAAAGGAACGCGCGCAAAGTGCGGCGGATGATCGCAAGCGCCGTGTCGAAGATAGGCACGCCCATGGCAAGCATCGGCACGCCGAGCGAAACGAAAAGCGAACTCGAATTGCCGAAGAGAAGCGGCGTCGTTGAAAGGAAGAAGCCAAGGAACATGGAACCGGTGTCGCCGAGGAAAACCGATGCGGGATTGAAATTGTAGCGCAGAAAGCCAAGGCAGGCTCCGATGAAGGCGAAGTGGGCAAGCGTGGCTTCCGCGCGGTTTATGAAGAACAGCGAACCTGCCATGCCAACCGAGGCGATAACCGCAAGACCTGTGGCCAGACCGTCAAGGCCGTCTATGAAGTTGAAGGCGTTTATGGCGCCCACGATCCAGAAGATGGTGAATCCCGCATCAATAGCCGGAGGAAGCGACGGGAACATTCCATGGAACCCGATGCCACACAGAAAATGGGCGCCGACCGCGACAAGTATCTGGGCTACAAGCTTGACGAGCGGATGAAGCCCGAATCTGTCGTCGAGAAGTCCAACGGCGCACAGGACGCCGCTGAGGGCGACAAGGCGCAGAAGAACAAATTCATCTCCCGCCATGGCGACATTGCCGATTCCAAAACAGAAATACGCTATCAGAATGGGAACGACCGTGGCGATGAACACGGCGAATCCGCCGCCTCGCGGGATGGGGGTTTTGTTTATTCGCCGGGCAGACGGCGCATCGACCATCCCCATGCGCCGCGCCAGATTGCGGCAGACCGGCGTCAACGCCAGCGAAATGGCAAGAGCCCCCATGAACATTCCGGCGTATGGCGCCAATACCGCAAAGAAATGGAAAAGATTGTTGAAAAAAGATGTCATGGCAAGACCTCCGCCAATCTACCCAAAAACGCCCTGAGCGAATCCATTTCCGCCGGATCGTCGATGTCGAACCCGCGCGGCGAACCGGAATGCGCCGCGTGTATTGTCACCATCACCCAGCGATCGACGCGATTGAATACAGTGCGATCCCATGTGTCGGCAATGATGCGCCTAACGTGCGACGACGTGCGAAAGCCTTCCTGGTTGAAGAACGTGTACGCCATCAACTGCGACGGGCTACCGAGCGCAGAACGCGGCGGCAACACCTTTATCACGCGGAAAGGATGTCCGTTCACATCGATTTCGCGAGGCGTCAGGAGCGTGAATCCCTGCCCAGGCAAGCAGAGTTCCGGACGGTGTATCGACCGTTTCGACGCACCGCCGATCACCGCCGAGACAAGGTATTCATGCCCCGATGCGGACAGATACAGGCGCTTCACGAAACGGGTGTCGGACGGAAGAATCGTCAGCTCGCCCAAAGAGGCGCCGGCCATAGCGGCCCCGCATGACGGACAGTTCGTCGCGCCGTTGAGTTCCGCAAGAGAACACGTCTTTGCGCACTGCTCGTTTTGGCAGTATCGCACTTCCTCGACCGTGAAATCAGGGATCGCCGCTGGCAGCGCGACTTCTGGAGCTTCCATTATCATGCTTGACGGAGTGAAGCCTTGATAGACGAATGCCGCAATGAATACGGCAGACGCAAGATAGGCCGGTGCGGACGAAGCAGCTGGACGCTGAGCATCCATCCCATTCGCCGCATCTTGCACGTTCTTGTCGCCGTTCTGTCTGCCGCCTCCACGATGCGCGCAAAGGCGCGTTATGCCCTCTCCGCATGCCACCATCAGCGAAATCGCCACGATGAACACCACATAGCCTGAGTAGTCATGGTAGAATCCAAGAGCGAAATCTGGATTTGTGCTTGCGGCGACGATGCAGATTGTCAGAATGCGCATCACGTTGCCAAGTATGGCGAGGGGAATGGCCGTGGCGAACAGAAGAACCCGCCTCGGCCATGTCGGCTGCGTATACCATGCGTATGCCGCCGTGAGAGCCATGAGCGCCATGAGAGAACGGAGTCCGGAACACGGCTCGGCTACGTCTATGGCGAACGGCACGGTCCCGTGGGACACGATCGCAGTTCCCTCGCGAACGGCATCAAGACCACAGCCGTTAAGCACCGCGAGCGCCGTTCCGCTCGCCAAAAGGCGCAGGTGGATGGTGAACATGTCCATGATCGCCGCCACAGGGATGGTGAACGCGAGATACAGTGCGGGGAAGACGAACAACGAGGCCGTCCGTCGCCCGTAGAACGTCCATGGCAAAGCGATGAGAAGGCCTATGAATCCGATCTGCTCGAAGCGAATCTGAAGACCGCGCGCTCCCAGCAGCGCCAACGCAAGACAAGGCAGGCACAGGACGAAGCCCAGCCACGAGTGTCGCGCGTCAGGCGCGGAAACGGCTTCGCGAAGCTTGTCCCGCTGCGTCCAAAGAACATAGAGCGAGAAAAGAGGCACATACCATGCGTACCCCATATCCTCCTCTGGCGCGCGGAATACGGCCGCCGCGCGTGAGAACATTCCGGCGAAGCCGAAGAACATCGCGGACAATGTCGCGGCGAAGGCCCAGAAGCGTCCGGTCTTGAGCAAATCTCTCACTTGACGCCTCCGGCGTTGAAGACCGCCCGCCCAAACACTCCAGACGGGCACGGAACAACATCTGCATTCCCTTCTAGTAGCATTTCGCCAGTCTCTACGGCGGCCGAAGGGAACGCCTGTGAAAGTATGTTCTCCGCGGCACGGCAAGAAAGGCCAGGCGTATGCGACGAGAATAGAACGAAGCGCGGATGGTCGGAAAGAACCGCCTTGACGAGCATCAACGTCTCTTTCAGGTCGCGTTCTATCTTGTAGGTCTCGCCGTTGGCACCGCGGCCAAAAGTGGGCGGATCAAGGATCACCGCGTCGTACCGGCGTTCGCGGCGCACCTCGCGACGGAGGAACTTGTGCGCGTCATCCACAATCCAGCGCAGCGGATGGCTTGAAAGGCCGTTGAGCGCGGCGTTTTCGCGCGCCCACTGCACCATTCCCTTCGCGGCGTCAAGATGGCACACCTCCGCGCCGCCCTGCGCGGCGGCAATCGTGCTTCCGCCAGAATACGCGAACAAGTTCAGCACTGAGGCTCCCCTGCCGACTGCCTCCCGTATCCAACGCCACTGCGCACGCTGTTCCGGAAATATTCCAAGATGTCCGAAATCCGTACCGGAAAGCTTGAAACGAATCCCGGCTGTGGTTATCTCCCACGACTCCGGCAATGCCGATCTTCCATGCCAGCGATTGCCGTCCTCCCTGTCAAACGTCGCGGAAGCCCTGCGCCATGAGGCTTCGTCGCGCGGACGCCACAAGGCCTGCGAGCATGGGCGGACGAGCGAAACCGACCCGAAGCGCTCGAACTTTCGTCCGTCGCCCGAATCGAGAAGCTCGTAATCGTCCGCATGCATCAATTGCGTCTCTCCATTTTCAAGACCTGGCCGTCGGCAAGAAGACGAGCGCGGAGCGCGTCATAGTCGACGTCCTGAACTGCCGAACCTCCGTCGATGGCGATCGCCGCCGCAGTGCCGGCGGCCTGTCCAAGGGCGAAGAACACCGGCTCCATCCTGATCGACCCGTACGCCATGTGCGATGCGGAGAGGCAGATCGGCACGAACAGGTTTACGCAGTCCTTGCGCGTCGGGATTATCGCGCCGTAGTCGATTGGGTACGGCGGAAATCCCTTCACGCCCTTTCCATGCTTGGGGCCGATCGGCGAAGCAGAGTAGTCCTGCACGTCTCCCTCGTTGTGTACAAATCCGTCCGCGCCCACGCACCGGCGCACGTTGTGCGAATCCATGCCGTAGGCGCCTAGCCCGATCGGGCGCGACGCGCACACCTCGCCCCTGCAGTTGTGCTCGGTCATGACGTATTCGCCCACGAGCCGCCGTCCTTCGCGGACGTATATCTGGTTCTGCCAGCCGTCCCCGCGCTCGCCGACGAACTCGTCCTTGCACGTTCCCCACTTCGAATACTCGGCTCGGGCGTCCGCCGGGATGCGCGGATGGTTTGCCAACGTCCACATTAGTCCGCGCTGGTACTTCAGATGGGCTGCTGCAATCTTCTCGCGCTCCTCGTAGCTGGCCTCCGGCCACCGCCAGTTCTGCCCGATGAAGTCCGTCGAGAACGGGCCGTCGTTGTTGGTGTCCGTCTTGCGGTTAGGCATGGGGCCCTGATTCCGCCTTTTCGCGTCCCACCCCGCCTCGATTGCGCGGAACAGCAGTTCGTAGTCCATCTCGTCGTAGCCGTCCGGCTTCTTGAACGGAATACGGTTGTCAGGATGGTCCGTAAGGCACATGCGGAAGCAGTACGCCTGCATTCTGGAGTCGCCGTCACCGTCGCGCTCGTTCGGATCGAACGGTTCCACGCATGGCAGAAGGCCGCTGGACGGATCTCCCTTCACCCGATAGGGATCGACGCCGTCGGGGAACTGGTGCATAACGGCATTGCGGGTCTGGATGCCGCTTATCGTCTCGCCATAGACGGAATTGGCCTCGCGGCCGACTACGTACTTCACGCCGGCGGCCGCCATCAAGTCGCCTTCATAGGTGCAGTCGACGAACATCTTGCCCCGGAACTCCTTGCCGGAGAGCGTCCGTACGCTCACGATACGCCCGTTCTCAATCGTGACGCCGCCAGGGCGGCGGTCCAAGGCTTCACCTCGGCGGATGTCGAGGTTGAAATCCCTCTCCCATCCCTCGAGTATCTTCAGCGCGGCAGACGGCTCGAACGTCCACATCGCGTCCTCGGAGAACGAATACCTGCTCTGTCCGCGCGGCGCATACTCGGACTTCTTCTGCCACTTCCAGTTCGTCTCGTCCATGTAGTATTTCTTCACGGCCCTGTAGAACTCGCGCGCGATGCCGCCGAACGCGGCCTTGTTGCCGATGTCCGTCTGCCCCAACCCGCCGGTGGTGAGCCCGCCGATGCGCCGCGTGGCCTCCAGCACGATCGCCGTCTTGCCCATTCGTTGCGCCTGGATAGCGGTCGCGATGCCCGCGCTCGTGCCGCCCACGATCACGATGTCCGCGCTTGTGGCGGTCTTCGCGCTCTGGGCCGCCGGCGCAGCCGAGCGCGAGATGTTGGGACGTTCAACCGGTCGGGCAAAACGACCACGACGCGACGGGAAGCTCCTCACATAGAGGCGTATCCATTCCTCCGCATCCGGGCTGCCGGCCGCGCGCGCGGCTTCCAGGCGTTCCCCAAGAACATCGCGCGTCTCGGAGATTGCGTCCAATATCGTACGCGCCTCGGCGGCGATTTCCTGATTCTTGCTTTTGAGGCTTCCGTTGAAGATCGCGAGCGCACTTCCCTCCGCAAGCTCGCCCAGAACAAACTTGTCCTTGATCTTGCGGAACTTCTTCCACACGACGCCGCCGGCGAGATTGAAATTGGCCGTGCTCGAAAGGTTCGTCGCGGCGGCTCGTGCGTTTGGCAGTGTGGTCGCCACGTTGGCGCCGCCCGTCTGGACGTTCGCAGCGGACTCGGCGGCCATGGCGGAGAACGCCATGAAAGAAACGGAAAAAGCAAGGAGCAGATGGTGTCTCATTTTCTCTTCTTTGGCGACATTAGGGTTTTATAAGCGGATACCACGGCGGGATCGGCCGCGTATGCGGAAATTGCCTCGGAATATTTGCCCTTCTCGGATGGCCATGTCTTGACGAAAAGCATCATGTCGCGGTAAGCCTCGGCCGGAGCAGACGTGCGCGTCGCCTCGATGTCGGCAATCAGCGTATCATGGCGCTTCGCCACTGCGTCCAGAATCGCCTGCGCCTCCTCTGCGACCCCCGGCTTCGTTGATTTCAGTCCTTTGCGGAACGGCGCCAGCGCAGAACCTTCCACGGAAGTTCCCAGCTTCTCGAACTTCTTGCGAAACATCTTGAAATGGCGCCATGACACTCCCGTCACGAGATATCCGGGAACTGGACGATCCGTCAGGGCGTTCACGACCGCAGCCTCGGCCTCCTTGTCGTCGCCGCCTTCGTATGCGACCTGCCCTGTGGCATCAAGCACGCGAAACCTGTCAACGCCGGGACGAGTCTTGGAAGCGAAGGCGAATGCCCCTTCATGGCTATCAGAATAAAACGCGGCGAATTTGCGCACCGACGCCTCCTTCTCGGATCCTGGCGCGAATCCTGCTATCAAAGCCACCTTTCCACGAAACGGATTGGCGGCAGGAGCGGACACCTCGTCCGCGACAAGCGGAACTGCCGCAAAAGCGGCAAAGGCGAATATGAACGCCGGGAACATGTTACTTGATTTCATTTTCATATGGGATTGGAACATTATAGCTTTCGGAGAAAATCTTCAGGTCGCGCAGCAACTGAGGATTCGGATTGACGGTGTAGTCTTCCACCAGCGAATATAGCTTGCGCTTCGCCCATTCGTCTTTGGCCTCCGGGCCGAGAGTGGGTTCCGAACTGAAAGAGAAACGGAACATGTTCTCATACACCTTGGCGCCGTTAAGCCCGCGCATCTTGACGATCAGCTCCTTCTGGTCGGCAGGACAGAGTCCCCATATCTCGATCGGCTGCGCTTGGTAGAGATTTGTGACGCGGCGGGGATAGGCCTGGACACGCGACGAGGCAGTGAACACCACGGATATGTCCGACAGTACCGGATCGGCGAATTTGGCTACCAGGCCGGGCAGATCGCGAGCGGCGCGGAAACGGAAAGTGCCGTCGTATCGCGCCCAATCGCCGCGATTTCCGCGTGCAAGCATGTCCATCAGGTAGGCGTTTGCCTTCTCCTTCACGCCATACATGTAAACGGACACAAGACCGTCGTTCAGCTCAGCGAAGCGTGATATGATCTCGGCGGAGCGCGTCATGCCGCTCGTCGCATCGCCGTCGGTCACGAAGAGCGCAATCACGGGACGCTCGGGCGTGCGAGGGAGGGCATGGACGGATTTCAGAGTGGCGAAAACGTCCGTCGCGCCATGCGCCGAAAGCGTTCCAAGCCATGCCGCAGCTTTCCCCAACGAGAATTTGTCCGGAGTGCGCCACTCGTTGAAGAGATATTGAACCTTGTTGCGGAAGGCGGCGATGTTGAAGCGATCGCCTGGATTCAGGGTCTCGATATGTTCCTCTATGAAATTGCGGCATGAACGCAGACGGTCCGAGCCGATTGAACCTGAGACATCCAAAAGATAGACAATGTCCTTGGGAATGACGGGAAGCGGATTGTTCGCCAGCGAAGACACCCTCAGACGGAAATACTTGAATTTGGCATTGGCGGAGTCTGTCCACCAGTCAAGAACACAGTTTACGTTATTCTCGAAAGGAGCCCCTTCCTCAATTGCCTCGTCACGCAGTTCTCGCACGGCCTCCTTAGCTTTCTGCACGAGTTTCTCGTCTACCCTCGGGGCAGGCGGCGCAATGTTCGCATCTGGCTTTGGCGCGGCCTCTTCGCGAGCCTTCTTCTCCGCCTCCTCGCGCTTCTCCTTCTCTCTGGCCTCGGCGCGTCGGCGCGCCTTTTCCTTGGCCTGGCGAGCGACAGCGCCCTCGCCAAGTTCAAAAGCTCCGTTGTCTCCGTCTCCGCCGGCGCCGGCATTGGCTCCGTCACGAGTACCCATGTTGCCAAAGCCGCCCACTGGCGGACGCGCCATTGGCGGCGCAGGAGCATCAAACGCAGCAAGGGCCGCCTTTTGATCAACGGCCTTGGGTGCGCTTGAATGGGCGGCAACGCTCTTTGCGAGGAGATCCGCAGGCGGCGAAATGTCCGGCGCGCCCTTCATGCGGGGCACCTCGGGGATGACGAGGCGCGGGAGAGCGGCCTTCTCGTCGGGGACTATCGGCTTCTCCACCATGGCAATCTCCTCGCGCGGGCGAAGTGCTGGCGCCTCTGGTCGAGGAGCTGGGGTCGTCGGGATTTCGGAAAGCTTTGCCGCCTCGTCGGGCGGGCGCGGGGGCGCCTCATTGGCCGGAATCTCCTCGGAAAGACGTTCCACGCGATGGTATTCGTCCTCCACTACAGGCGCGGCGGCAGGACGTCCAAGCGCCTCGACTGTGGCGGCGAAAGGATCGCCCTTCAGCTGACTCACCTTCATGACGGGCAATTCCTTGGACCATTTGCGAGTCGTGCGAAGCTCATCGGCGGAAATCGACGAGAATGTGCAGTCCGAAAGACCGAACATCATCGCTGCGTGGAACGCCACCGAGAGAATCAGCGCGCAAGAAAGGAGAAGAATCCGACTTTCGTTTTCTTCAGAGGGCAGATTGTTTTTCATAGCGCTTCCTCCGTTCCTCATCTAGTTCATCAGCCTCTTTCGCTTTGCCCTGCACTCGAAGTATGGCGGCCGCGCGAGCGAGCGCGCGCGGGGAATGCGTCGGGTCGTCGAAGAGCGTACCTACCATCAGGTGGTATCCGAGTGCCGCCTTTGCGTCTCCGCGCGCCTCTTCATTGTCCGCAAGCGCGGCATATGCGGCGACCCTGATTGCGGTAAGCTCTTGGGACTTGCAGCGCTCCACGGTGTCGGAAAGAATCCTGCGGGCCTCATCGTGATGTCCGTCTGCCGACTCCGCGCGCCCAAGCGCGAGCGCGGCCATCGCGGCACGATCTGTGCGGGCGTCGGCGGCAAGCGCACGGCGATAGGCGGCAAGAGCTGCGTCGCGCTCACCCTTTGCCTCATGGGCGGAGCCTGCGAGAGCCGCTCCGATCTGGTTCCACGACGCATCCGCATTGCGCTTTTCTAGTGCTTCTGCCGCCGAAAGCGCTGCAGTGGCGTTGGAAACGGAAAGAAGAGTCTCGGCGGCCCATGCCAAATGGGCAGGGGCAAGACGCTCTGCCGCCTTCGTCGAAAGCAGTTCCGCGAACAGGACTGCCGCCTCGGCGTCCGCTCCGCGAGCTCGAAGCAGGAAGGCAAGTTCCATCTTGATCTCGCGCTCGAACTCGGCTGTCGGCTTGGCCTTGAGCGCGGCGCGGAAGAGTTTTTCCGCCTCTGGAGCGTCGTCTGCGCCGCGCGCAGCTACGCCGCGCCAGTAGAAGAGCTCGAAGTCGGCGGCACGCCCCGGGAAGCGCCGCTCAAGCTCCGCCAGCGTGCGCGTGGCGGAACGGTATTCCTTCAGGCGTATCTCCTCCATGCCCCGCGCACGCAACGCATCTGCGGAGAACTGGGATTCCGGGTAGCGGGTGAGAAGCTCGTTCCAGTCGCGCACAGCCTCCGCATTGGAACCCATGCGCGCGGCGACGAGCCCTGCGGTGTACAGGGCGCGCGGGGCAAATGAGGGATCGCGTCCGGCGGCGACGCGACGCGCGTATTGCACGGCGAGCGCCGGACGCTCCGCGGCCAGCGCAGCCTCATAGCCGTAAGTGAACACGCGGTCCACGGTGTTTGACGGCGGATCGGCGCGTGCGGCGAGGTCGTCAAGCACTCCTTTCGAATCGCTCTCGGCGGCGCGCAGCGCAAGGCGCTCGAACCATTCCGAATCGGCGTATTTGCCGTAGGGGAACGCCTTGAGCGCGGCGGAGTATGCGTCTATCGCCTCTGTTCGACGCTCCATGCGGCGCAGAGACGCCGCGGAAAGATAGTGCGCGTCCTCGGCGTTTTTCCCGTCTCTGAGCGGCGCCGCCAATGCCAAAGCCTCTCCATACGATCCGCTAAGGTACAACGACCAGGCGGCGTAGATCTTGGCTTCGTTCGCGCGCATTCCGCCGGGCCATTTTGAAAGAAGTCTCCTGAATATCGAAGCGGCCTCGGCATGCTTTCCCTCCTTGTAGCTGAGGTAGCCGGAATAGAAAAGCGCTTCCTCCGCGACCGACTCGTCAGGCGATGCCGCCAAATCCAAGTAGGCCGCCAGAGCCATGCGCCTGTCTGCGGCGTCGGCAGACGAAGTCAGGATCGTAGCCTCCCTGAGGCGCGCGAGCTGGGCGATGGAGTTTCTCTTCTCGATCTGAGCCGCGCGCGAATAGTACTTCGCCGCACCTTTCATGTCGCCCGAGGCTTCGGCCGCCTCGCCAAGATGGAACAAGGCCGATTGGCGAACGTCCTTCGGGGCACCGTCCCGATCAAGCGCGCATAGGAACGCCGCGCGTTGCGACATGGGCGAGAGAAGCGCGCGATTGAGACGCGCGTAGTCGGCGTATGGCGATTGCGGAGTCGCCTCGAGTAGGTCGCCGTAGAGCTTGGCGGCGGCCTTTTTGCGCCCGGCGAGACGGCATGTCTCGGCGAAGCGGAACAAAAACTCGTCTTTGGGCAGATCTGCGCCGCGCAGATCCAAGTACTCTCTGAGTGCATCGTCATACAAGCCGCGCTTCGCGAGCTGGTTGGCGAGCGCAAAGCGATCCGCCGCCAGCGCGGCGTCGGCAACGGCATGGGCCGACAGCGCCATGGCGAAAGTCATAACGGCAATGAGTGCTTTGAACATATTTGAATATTTTATCATAATGGGGCTTGACGGGGAAGAGGAAATAGGCGATAATACCCGCGCAAACCTCAATGGGGGTGATCCGGTTTCGACGGGACGCGTGGAGACTAGATTGCGCGCCGAGGATGTCGGTTGGCCTCGTTAATCATCCGGCAAAACCATAATCGCGAACAACGATTACGCTCTCGCGGCCTAAGTTTGGCCCCGATGTCGCCCGGCAGACGCCTGCTACGCCGCTGCGGCATAACTCAGCAGGACTTGGCCTGAAGCGCTCCGCTCGCGCGTCTGGTCCACGTACAACCGAACGGATGGAGAGGGATAAGCCCGTGCGTCGGCATACCCTTTCCGAGACTAAAGGCGTACTACGCGCGTAGATGTTTGGCCAAAGCCGTTTCGGACGCGGGTTCGACTCCCGCCACCTCCAAAATAGGGAATAGGTGATAGTGAATAGTGAATAGGTTGTGGGTAGGTTGCAAAAGACCTATTCCCTATTTTGGAAGCTATTCGTTATTCACTATTCACTATAACCTGAAGGAGATGAGAAAAGAAGGAATGCGGCAATGAAAGATAGCATCTTGCTTACAAAGTCAAAGGCATTTGCTTTGCGCATCGTACGGCTGTACAAGTATCTTCGCGAACGTAAGGAATCCGTCATCGCCAAGCAAATGCTGCGCTCGGGCACATCTATCGGCGCGAATATCGCCGAGAGCCGCTATGCGCAAAGCAAGTCAGACTTCGCAGCCAAGCTTCAGATCGCTCTCAAGGAGGCAGCCGAGACCGAGTACTGGCTTGAACTTCTCCGCGACAGTGAACTTGTCGAGCTGTCACCTGCCTTCACCTCCCTTTGCGCCGACTGTACCGAACTCATCAAGCTTCTCACCGCCAGCGTCAAGACGGCGAAGGAGAATGCCTGATGTATCTAGGGACCAGTTGATAACACAGTAAAACAAAGACATCGACCATGATGTACAGTTTCGCTTCTGAGTTGTATTCTAAAATCGCAACGCTCGACAAAGACACGCTTGCCGCAGTAGTGTTCGGACTGCTGTTAGGTACCATCGTAATCAAGTCAATTTTCTCATCAATCTTTGCCAAGAAACCTCCGGCGACATTCCGCTGTGCCCGATGTAGGCGCGAAGTGCCGCATGACAAACGCACGATTGAAGCCTGGCGGTCGGGCAAGCACAAGTTCTTCTGCCAGAATTGCCACAATAAATGGCGTGAAACGCATCCGGCAATACGCACATCGATTGGCGGCGGCGGCGGTGGTTGCATGTTGCCTTTGACATTGATCCTATCGCTCTTTGCACTTGGTGCCTATGCGATGATGAGATAGAAGTTGCGCGGCGTGTTTTCTGTCGGCAGGCGTAACCCCTTGCTGATTTCTGCGGCGGACTTCCATCCGTAATATGTGCTCTTGGAGATGCCGAGCTGAGCCAGTGTTTCCCGTGTGCTGCCACGAGAGTTCTCGACCTCGCGTAGCAGTTTTCCCTTCTCCTGTTCGGAGAACGTCTGATGTGTTCGTTTCATGGTTTCCTTTCTTGGTTTGATGAGATGCCATGCGGAATTGCATTGCCCTTACCCTTATGTTTATTGCCGCACAAACAAATTTTTCAGTTTTTTATATCCTCCCCCATTGACCGCGAATAGGAAATATCCTATAATACGCGCCATGACAAGTGAGAGACCAAAATGAGCGGACATCGGAATTTCAACGAGCTTCTGGTGAAGATGTCGCCGGAGCGGCGCGCACGCGTCAAAGCCGAGGCGGACGAGCTTCACCGCGAGTATGTGCTTTCACAGATTCGCCAGCAGGTTGGCTTTACGCAGGCCGATGTTGCCGAGCGTCTTGGCGTAAGCCAGCCCACTTACGCGGAATGCGAACGTGGTAGCAATATGCGAATTGGAACATTGCAGAAGATTGTCTCAGCGCTTGGAGGAGAACTTTCGTTGCATGTCCTCATCGCCGACCGTGACTACAATCTTCAACTGCCGCAGCCAGTATGAGGCATATGAAATGGATTTCTCTTTGGGGGATGTTTATTGCGGGGCATATTTTAGCCCTCTTGACGTTTTGCGGAGTTAATTCGTTTCGCATACAATCAATTGCTGCCGCCGTGGGTCATCTGGCCTTGATCCCCTTGTCCGCCATAGTATATACGGCAATAGGTCCATTGTCTATCATAAGCTTTGCCTTGTTCATGTTTCACATACGAGGCGGCACTTCAACAGCGGTCGGCTCATTGCTGATAGGAGGCCCGTTGATGTATTTTGCATTGGCATGGGGCTTTCGCCGATGGTGGAAGACGTCAAGCCGGATAGTGAGATATGTCGGCTGGATTATGATAGCCAGTTATTCCGCTTTAGCAACATATTGTCTGTTGTATGTTTCATCAGTCATGTAATTCAGACAAGGGCTATGCAAAACGTTTTCTTTAGAACCAATGGTCCCTATTCCCAAAACAAAATAGAGAAAGTTCCGTTTGAATGCCGTCAGGAGACAAAATCAGCAACTAGGCGGACTAGGTCCGGGCGACCGTGCGTCGAATAGCCTCGTCCAATGACACGGACACCGACAACCCCAGTTCGTCCTGCGCACGGCCGATCTCGGGCACATAGACCGAAGGTTTTGCGCCCGGCTCTGTCTTCCCCTTCACGACAATCCCATTCCGCGTTCCAAGAACACGGCGCACCGTTTCCGCCAGTTCCAAGATTGAGAGCGCATGGTCTGAACCAACGTTGTATGGACGCCCCGATTCCCCGCGTTCAAGGATGGCGAAGAGCCATTCCACAAGATCATCAGCATACAGATAGCTGCGAAGCGGCGTGCCGTCGCCGTTGATGACGATGGGCTTGCCGTCAAGGCAATTCTGGATGAAATTGCCAATGGCGAAGTGAATGCCGCGATTGAGATGCGGTCCGGTAAAGGCGAAGCAGCGAGCGATCTTGACGTCAAAACCCGAATCCGCCAGTTGGCGCTCCACCGCGAACTTTCCCTTGCCGTATGCCGTGGCGGGATTGCACGCATCGCTTTCTGCTGCCGGCTCCGTTCGAGGCCCGTAGACGGCGCCAGAGCTTGTGAAAAGAATCGTGCGGCAGTCAGCAGCTTTCGCAAAATCCACCACGTGCCGCGCACCGTCGAGAATCACGCTGGTCATTTCCTCGTCGGAAAGCGTGGTCACGGCGCTTGTGGCGGCATGGATGATGGAATCAAAATGGCCAGTAGGGAATGTAAAGTCCCTCACATCGCCGGCGACAAAGGATACGCCAGGCTGATTCACAAGCCGAGGGAAGGCCTCGGCAAATCGCTCTGGCGACCGCGACAAAATCACCCATTCGGCCTGCGCCCACGGCCATTCAGGATGCCGCAGCCGATAATCGAGCATCGACTTGCCGAAGAAACCTGTGCCGCCGGTGATGAAGAGGCGGCATTGGCTTACTTGACCGATATCAGATCGGCCATCAAAGCTATTGGATGCGACAAGTTCAGAATCGACTGCACAATTCATGCCATCCCACCTCCAGATTCGATGGCCTCTCTAGATTTGATGGCCAAGCTGTGCTTGGCCAATACATGCGGCCCATCGCCCTTCCAATAGAGCGCCAGGCCCTCACCTGCCGTAGCAATCTCGATGATCTCTGCGTTAATATCAAGGCAGGCACGACGGCCGAATTCCACCTCGTCATTGCCTTCGGCGATTTCAAGATAGCGCCCCTCGGCAAACGGAGCTACATAGTGGCTTTCAGGCCTAAAGCGCCTGTTTGGGATACATGACGGCAACACGCGAATGAAACGCGCGTCGTTCCTTCGGCAAAGCATATCGCGCACAGCCTGCTCGCCTTTAGAGATGAAGCCGCTGATGATGATATAGCCTTGGGAAACGGCATTTTCGATTCGCGCAAGCATCTTGGCCATTCCAGAGCCCTGCACCTCGCGCGAAATGCGCAATGAAAGCAGCTTCTCGCTTGGATCAAGCAAGGTCAGGTTGCCCACGCCCTTCCAGTAGTCACCGGCGTCGAGGCGCGGCAGGAAAAGCGGCTCGATCACGCGAAGTGCGCCTTCCACACCATACATGAGCTCCCACTTCAGCGGGTTGTAGGCGATGTAGCGTTCAGTCGCATCGATCATATCACGCGAGAGCAGAATATAATCGTGGTAGCCCTGTTGCCACAATTGGCCGCTTTGGCCGAACACAGTTCGCCCATCAAATCTGGTGGCTTTGCCTAATCCCGAGCCAATAGCTTTGATGGCCAAACTAAGTTTGGCCAGTTTAGTAGTATAATTCTTGAACCGCCTAATTGCATTACCCAGCACCTTAAGCGGCTCGGTAAGCCCCGGCAAAAGCGCACAGTTGAAATGCACATGATCCGGCATCACCACAGAACCGAAAAGCAGGATGCCGGGATTTAGCCGAGGTATGGCCTCAAGTGCCTCCTTCACCTTCTCGCCCAGCGGCGAAAGCGCTACCGCTCCGCCTTGCACCTTGCCGAAAAGCGCCCTTCGCGGCGCGGTGGCAATGGTGATGAAAAGCGAAACCCCCTTGGTATAATCCCAGCCCGGGAACCGTCGATAGCGCTTGATTTCGCCACCTTTCACCATTGGCAAGCCCTTTAGATTTGATGGTCAATCTGCGATGGTCCAAACCCTTAGCTCTTCCCGCGGCAGAAATGGCGCCATGTCCTCGAGCGGTGCTGAAACCATCGTGCCGTCTGGCAGCCGCTTCGATGCCGCCTTGGGCGCAAAGAACTGCCTTTCATCAACAACGATTTCGGCAAACAACGGCCCGTCATCCTTCATTTTCTCAAGAAGCCTTTGCACGTCGCTTTCGCATGTAACTTTTATGAACGGAATGTCGTATGCATAGGCAAGTCGTTCCACCTGCGGGAAACTGAGACCGTTGCCGTCGCACACGCCGACCAAAGGCCGACCACTGAAGATGTTCTGCTGGGTCTGACGTATGGAATGGTAACCGTTGTTGTTCAGGTATATAATCTTTAGGTTGAGCCGATTGTAAACGACGGTCTGCAACTCCTGAAGGTTCATTTGGAAGCTGCCGTCACCGTCGATGCAGATTACCCGCCTGCCCCCCCTCGCTACGCAGGCCCCTATCGCAGCTGGGAAGCCATATCCCATCGCCGCACAGCCAGAATTCGTGAAGAGCCTTGTATTGCGCTTGATGACCGCCGCCTGGAATCCTATCACGCACGCGCTCCCATTGCCGCACACCACCTGATCGTCATCGTCCAGACCTTGGAAGAAATCTGAAACAAACACATACGGATTGAGCGGCACACCCTCTCTGCGATATTCCGGCAGCACGGCGGGGAACCTTGCATTGACGGCACGACACCATGCGATCCACTCCTCGTGCGCTTTGTCGCGAACAGTCGCAAGATCGGCCTTGAGAAGATCGCGCACGACATCGCGCAGATCGGCCCATACCGGCATGTCGATGTTCACCGTGGGTTTTTTGAGCTCGTTTTCGTCTATGTCAACAACGATCTTGTATGCACCCCGCGCAAAGTCCCTGTAGTTGTAGCTAATCATCCTAATGTTCATCCTGCACCCAAGCACCATTAGGAGATCGCAGTTCTGCACGATGAAGTTTCCGCCGCGTGTTCCGACTGTTCCAGGCCTTCCACAGAAGAGTTCATGGTCATCCCACACTAGGTCATGCGCATTCCAAGCGGTCACAATCGGAATCCTCGCTGTCTCGGCGAAGCGGAGTACGTCGTCCCTACCGTCGGCAAGACGAACGCCCGTACCAAGCAGTAGCACAGGTCTCTTAGCAGACTTGAGCCTTTCGACAATGGCATTTGTAAGTGACGTGTCATAGCGTAGGGCCTTTTCGCCGTCGTCCGACTCAGGATCATAATGCCGCAGACTGTCTGTATCGACGATCGCCGCCTGAACATCAAGCGGAACGTCAAGCCAGACAGGCCCGGGACGCCCGCTGACCGCAAGATGATACGCCTTCTCCAAATGGTAGGCGATGTAAGACGGATCAAGTACGATCACGGCATACTTCGTCATCGGGCGCACGCTCGCCACGATGTCGTACTCCTGGTCGCCAAGCTGCCTGAGCGGAACATCTGTCGCGTGGATCGTCGTCTCGCGCTTGACCTGCCCGGACACAACGAACATCGGTATCGAATCAAGCCACCCCCCCAGCACGCCAGTAATCGCGTTGGTGCCACCTGGACCACTCGTGACGCAGACCGCCGCTAGACGCCCCGACATCCTTGTGTAACCCTCCGCCGCGATGGCGGAGGCCTGCTCATGGTGGTTGTAGATACATGTCAATTGTTCATGGTGCCCGAGGGCGTCGTTGAGATGCATAGCACCTCCACCAGTCACGGTGAAAACGTGCGAAACCCCTTTCTCAGCGAGGAAGTCGGCTATAAGCTCTGATACTTTCTTCTTCATGTAATCAACTCCACTATCTGTTCAAGGCTGCCGACGCAGCCAATGTTTGGATATCTACTAACGTCGGATTCCGCCTTGAATCCGAACCCGAAAGTCACGCCGATGAAGTCAACGCCTGCGTTGACGGCGCCAACAGCATCATACTCCGTGTCGCCGACGAGCACGATCTCTTCCCGTCCGACGCCCAATTCCCTAATGCACAACTCGATGATATCGACTTTTGTGCGGCGGTTGAAGTTATCCGCGCCGTGCATTGTCTTGCAGTACGGTGCGATGCCGAAATGTTGCAACACCTGAATTGCATAGTCTTCGCGCTTGTACGTCGCGACACCAAGGGCTATGCCATTGTCGGACAATGCCTTCAGAGTCTCTATGATTCCCGGATACAGCTTTGCCTTGAACAGGGCGTTTTCTTTGTAGTAGCTTCGAAACCGGTTCGCGGCCTCCTGCGCGCCAGCCTTGTCCATGCCGTAATGGCGCATGAACGACTCCTGTATCGGGGGGCCGAGGAAATGAAGCATCGTCTCGTGCGGCAGTGGTTTACGGTCCAGCGACACAACTGTGTGCACGGCGCTTTCCAGCACGCCGTCCGTTGTATCGAGCAGCGTGCCGTCAAGGTCGAACAATACGGCGGATTTCTTCATATCGCCTGATAGACCGTAGTGGTTATGAACGTGAGCGACATGCTCCGTCCAAGTTCAGGAAGAACCTTGTCAACATACGAGTTGATCTCCGACCCAAGGCGCTTGACGAAGTCATACTCCATCTTCGATGCGTAGTAGTTCTCACGATCCGAAGAATAACCGTCGAATCCGGCGAGGGCCACATCGCGAACACCCACCTTTGATAGAACCTTCAACATCATGATGAAGGAATTGTCCATGAAGACGGCGCTACGATCAACCAGCGACTCGTAATCAAGGGTGAAGTCGAACTCGCCTTTCGTCCGCGTCAGGTTGGACGTCGCGATGAGCTTGAGTGAAGCCGCGTTTGCGGTGATGGCCGAGACCTGTTGGTTGTAGCGTTTCGAGTTTGTCAGGAAAACCGCATCGACCGCAAACCCATCCGGAATGTAGTTGATGGAAATCACGAATGGGTTCTTTACCGCGATGTGTTCCACAATGGAAGATCGCTCGTCTACTATCGTCTTGCCAGGTCCCAGGACAAGAGCGCTCCTTCCGTCCAGCAAACTCCTCAGCCCCTCATACGCTGCGGAATCGTCACACCCATGCTTCTGATAATCTACATATAGCTGTTCGATGTAGTTCTTGTCGTAGAGAAGCTTCTTGTCGCCCTGGAGCCGCGATAAAATCTCATTGACTGACTTGATGGACAACGTCTTCTTGTCAACAAGATAGCTGACGTAGTTCGGATGGCAGTCGTTGGACGCCGCGACAAACGCCTTCAGGGAATACCCCCAATGGTACTTGGCGTAGAGGGGAAGGATGTTCGCGTCGATTGCCTCCAACAACTGGCTGACGTGGTAGTCCTTGCCGAAGTTGTCCCGCATGTACATGCAAAGTAGCTCGATGGGCGCGTTTCCCGCGCCCTTGCCCATGCCGAACAGGGAGCCGTCGCAGAGCAGCGTACGCGACCTGTCCCTGTGGCGGTTGATGAGTTCGATCGAGTTTGCGTACGCAAGCTGGAAGTTGTTGTGCGAATGGTAGCCGACGGCGACGTCCTTATTCACATGCTGGTCAAGCATTTCATAGTAGTGGAAGAGATTGCCCTTGTGCAGGAGGCCGTAGGTATCGACGATGGAAACCGCATGGGGCTTCACGTCGTTCACGAGCCGGATGAGATCCATCAGCTCGTCGTCTGTGTAACTCGTAATCGACACAAGTTGCGAGAACACGATGTAGCCCATGTCCTTGAGTTGGCGGCAGAAGGCCATGGCGGGTTCCCGCAGATGCTTCTTGAATATGACCCTGATTCCGTCGAGGCACGATTCGGCACGCGGCTGGACGTGCGATATGTCGCACGTCCCGAAGTCAATCATGCCGACAAGCTTGGTGCGGCCACGGTCAAGCCCCCCGAACACCTTGGCGACACTTGCCGTATCCGGGAATATGCTCCGGTCAGGATCGAACGTCCTTCGCTGGTCAAGGAACCCGACCTCGAGAAAGTCAACACCGGCACTTACAATGCGCTCAAACACGCCGATCAGCGTGTCATGCCCGAAACACCAGTCGTTATTGTACCCGCCGTCACGGAGGGTACAGTCCAGAAGCACAACATTATCTTCCACAGAAACTCCTTGCGGTCATGACCATATATCCGAACCCTCACTACACGTTCTACATGTTCTACACTGCTGAACAAAACTTCCTAATCATGTCGATCATGTAATCTAGCTTTGCGTCTCCCATACCGGGATAGAGACCGATCCAAAGCGAGGAATTCATGATCGTGTCAGTGTTGGCGAGCGGGCCCGCGACGCGGTAGTCAACGCCCTCGCGCATCGTCTCGAAGCAGGGATGACGGATGATGTTTCCGGCGAAGAGGTTGCGCGTCTGGATGTTCGCGGTCTCTAGGCGCTTCGCAAGGTCGTTGCGCGTGAAGCCCGCGTCGGGCTTCACCGTCATCAAGAAACCGAACCACGACGGATCGCTCTCGTCGTACTTCTCGAAAAGGCCCAGCTGCGGCAAATCCTTCAGCCCCTCGTAGAGCCGTGCGAAGTTGGCCTTGCGCTTTTCCACGAACGAGGGGAACTTCTCGAGCTGCGCGCATCCGACCGCCGCCTGGAGATCGGTCGCCTTCAGGTTGTAGCCGAAATGCGAATAGACGTACTTATGGTCGTAGCCGACGGGAAGCGATCCGAACTGCTTCGTGAAGCGGCAGCCGCAGGTGTTATCGACACCGGACTCACACCAGCAGTCGCGTCCCCAGTCGCGCATCGAGAGCGCGATCTTCCGGAGGAGTGGGTTATCCGTATAGACCGCACCGCCCTCGCCCATCGTCATGTGGTGCGGAGGATAGAACGACGATGTGCCGATGTCGCCCCAGGTGCCGGTGAACTTGCCGTCGTACTTCGAGCCGAGCGCGTCGCAGTTGTCCTCGATGAGCCAGAGATTGTGCCTCTCACAGAACGCCTTGACCGCCTTCACGTTGAATGGGTTGCCAAGCGTGTGCGCGAGCATTACGGCCTTCGTCTTCGGCGACCACGCCGACTCCAGCTGCGACGCATCAATATTCGCCGTTCCAAGCTCCACATCGACGAACACCGGCACCGCGCCGTATTGTACGATGGGCGCGATGGTGGTAGGGAAACCCGCCGCGACGGTGATCACCTCGTCGCCACGCTTCACCTGACGCTCGCCGAGGAGAGGCGAGGTCAGCGTCATGAACGCGAGGAGGTTGGCGGAGGAGCCCGAGTTCACGAGCAGGGCGAAGCGTATACCAAGGTAGGCGGCGAGGCCCGTCTCGAAGTCGCGAGACCAGTGTCCGTAGGTGAGCCAGAATTCCAGAGAGGCGTCCATGAGGTTCTGCATCTCGTGCTCGTCGAAGACACGGCCCGCATAGTTCACGCGCGACTTGCCGGGAACGAACGGCTCGGCGGCCTTCGCGCCGTGGACAAGCCGGCAGTACTCCGCCGTCTTCTCAAGAATTTCATTCTTTAGTTTCTCAATGTTAGTTGTCATGGTAAAGCTCTTGGTTTGATTTTGCCGTGTTGGAATTTAGCCGTGTAGAACATGTAGAACGTGTAGAGAGTGGGGGTTGAGAGTTGATTACGGTACGACGCTCAAATTTATATGACCCGAAGTTTATGAGAAGCGCAACAGGCTGCCTTGTTATCTTCATGTAGTTGAGCACTTGCGCAAGGTGCTCTGGCGCAAGCGATTTTGCCGCCTTCAACTCAACAATCAACTTGTCATTTATGAGAAGATCAACAAAATACTCCCCAACGCAATATCCATCTTCATCGAAAACATTCAGCGGTTTCTGCCGCTCAACCTTAAACCCCAACTTCTCCAATCTATGCTCCAGCGCAGTTTCATAGACCTTCTCTAGCAAGCCGACACCAAAATACTCATGTACACTATAGGCCACTTGCCCGACTTCTGCGGCAAGTGCCTTAAGTTCCTCTACACGTTCTACATGTTCTACACGGCTATCTTCCATACACTTCTCTCTACACGTTCTACATGTTCTACACGGCTATCTTCCATACACTTCTCTCTACACGTTCTACATGTTCTACACGGCTATTTATCATAAGCCGCGATCTGTTCCTTGGTTATCGCCGTTGGATTGCCGCCGTTTGCGACGGCGGCGTACCACTGGACGGTGTTCTTCACGGTCTCTTCAAAGTTCCAGCGGGGCTTCCACCCGAGAATACGCCGTGCCTTGCGGATGTCGAGGTTGAGCTGCCCTGCCTCGTGCACGGCGTCGGGTTCGGTCTTGTCGAGCCACGCGCCCTCTCGCCACTTCAGAATCTCATCCACAAGCTCCTTCACAGTGCGGTTGGCCTTGGGGTCCGGCCCGAAGTTGAAACCCCCGCAGACTTCACCGAAGCGTTCCCTCTTCGCGAGCGCAACGCCGAGCGCGAGGTAGCCTCCGAGCGGCTCGAGCACATGCTGCCACGGGCGCGTCGAAACGCTGTTCCGCACAGGTATCGCTTCGCCCTTCGCGAGCGCGCGCATGGCATCGGGCACAATGCGGTCCTTCGCCCAATCGCCGCCGCCTATCACATTGCCTGCGCGCGCCGAGGCAACCCATACCGGCGAATCGGGAGAATCGAAGAAGGATCGACGGTACGATGAAATCGCTATCTCGCATGCCCCCTTCGACGCGCTGTAAGGATCGTAGCCGCCGAATGGATCTGTTTCTTTGAACGGGCGGCCTTTTTCATTGTTCTCATAAACCTTATCGGTGGTGATGCACACCATTGAGATTTGATGGCCGGAGGTTTGATGGCCGAACTGTGTTCGGCCAATACGTCTTGCCGCCTCCAGCACATTCACAGTACCCATCACATTCACTTCAAAGGTATCTACCGGCTTCTCATACGAAAGCCTCACAAGCGGCTGCGCCGCCAAGTGAAATATGAAATCCGGCTTCACGAGCCGCATCGTGCGCACGAGCGAATCAAGGTCGCGCACGTCACCTATCGTGTGCGACTTGATGCGCCTCGCGAGCTTCAGCTGATTGAAGAGACTTGGCTTCGTGGGCGGAGGCAGGGAATAACCGTGTACCTCCGCGCCGAGCGCGAGCAGCCATTCACACAGCCACGAGCCCTTGAAGCCCGTGTGCCCCGTCACGAGAACCCTCTTGTTTTTATAGAAGCTTTTCATGCCATCTTCTCTTTTCGACACAGAGGTACAGAGGCTCTGAGGCACAGAGAACCTTTTCTCTCTGTGTCTCTGGGACTCTGTGCCTCTGTGTTGAAACAAATCATTTCCAATACCTTGTCCAAGGTGCCGTTCCCTTCCGCCACAACTCGTTCAGGAGCTGGTACTCGCGGCTCGTGTCCATGCACTGCCAGAAGCCCTCATGGCGGTAGATCGTCATGTCGCCGGCCTTGGCCGCGTTCTGCATCGGGTCGCGCTCGAAGAACATCTGCGGATCGTCCGTGAGGTACTTCTTCAAGAAAGCGCGCGACACGGCCATGAAACCACCATTGATGTACGCTTGGGCAACGGCAGGCTTTTCCTCGAATCGAACGATGCGATCGCCATCTGTCACCATCTCGCCGAAACGCGCCGCCGGATGTACGGCCGTCACCGTAATGGCCCGCCTGGCGGCGCGATGCGTTTTCAGGAGCTCGGCAATGTCCACGTCTGCCACGCCATCGCCGTAGGTGAGGAAGAAATCGCGGTCGGTCGGCTTGAGGTACCGCGCGGCCTGGAAAACACGGCCGCCCGTGCCAGTCTCAAGTCCCGTGCCGGCCAGCGTGACCTCCCAATCCCCTTCCGGCACCTTCTCGTGGAACTTGATCTTCGGCGAATGGCCGAGCGTGATCGTCGCGTCGCTCGTGCGAAGATGGTAGTTCATGAAGTAATCCACGAAGGACTCGCGCTTGTAGCCGAGACAGAGGATGAAACGCTTGCAGCCGAAAGCAGCATAGCTCTTCATGATGTGCCAGAGGATCGGCTGCTCGCCGATCGGCACCATCGGCTTCGGCAGCAGCTCCGTCACATCGCGGAGCCGAGTCCCCTTGCCGCCGCAGAGAATCACAACAGGTGGCGTCTGTCCGGAAGATTTCTTGTTAGTCGCTTTCATTGGTCAATAGTATATCAAAAATCGCAGTCGGATAGCCGCCATTTCGCAAGATATTTAATCTTCATCACAATGCCGAGCCACTTCGGCGCCCGCGTTCCCAAGCACAATTTACGTTACGGCTATTGGGTGCGATTTTAATTCGTTGAGATTCTGAGACATTCTACGCCGCGCTCCTGAGCCTTGCGATGATGGCGCAGACGCACGCGGCGTTGTGGTGCCGCCAGTGCATCCCGGCCTGCTTGCACCTTCT
>Ga0310786_10001977_pt1 | contig 32247 bp, 25 predicted proteins | sample AusTroGonzalo_MG_FD_203881 | JGI IMG/M metagenome (GOLD analysis project Ga0310786, IMG submission 203881) | Bovine rumen microbial communities from tropical cattle in Woodstock, Queensland, Australia - Gonzalo_03 (v2) (version 2) | ecosystem: Host-associated > Mammals > Digestive system >...
ACATTGTTTTCTTCTCATCACCCTATAAAGACCACTTGCCACAGTATTTTATCTATCACTTCCGTGACAGGCTTACCTGTTATATCCCCTATGGCTTCACCAACTTCAGCTTCATGTATGAGAACAACTACAACCTGTTGTTCCATAATCTGGTAGGGTGCTATTTCCTTGAATCGGATATTCATAAAAAGCTGTTTTCCGAGCATTCGCGCTGTCGCGGAGTCAACGGTGTTGTTACCGGCTATCCGGGCATCGAGGTTTTCCTTCGTGACGACTACCGGCCGCATGATGTGTGGAAACCTCAGGCCGTTGCCAAGAAACGGATTATTTGGGCTCCTCATCATTCAATTGAGGAGGGTTTCGCCCTCTCATCCTTCCTGCTGATTTACGAGGATATGTTGCGTCTCGCCGACAAATACGTCGACACCGTGCAGTTTGTGTTCAAGCCCCACCAACTGCTCAAGTTCAAACTCCAACAATTATGGGGCGCGCAGAGAGTCGAGGAATACTATTCGGCATGGAATCAACGGGAAAATACACAGGTGGAAGAATCTTCTTACATAGACCTCTTCCTTACCTCCGATGCCATGATTCATGACTCTGGATCCTTCACCACAGATTATTTGTTTACCCACAAACCAGTTCTTTTTACGGTTCGTAACGAAGAAGTACGGTCCCGATACTCTCCTTTTGGAGAAAAGATGTTTGATGCCCATTATCATGCTCACTGTGCCGAGGATATAGAGCGTTTTATTAATGAAACGGTGCTGAATGGTAACGACCCGATGGCAGAAGACAGACTGTCGGTTTACCAGAAATACCTCCAACCTATCGACGGGATGATGCCGTCGGAGAGGATTATTTATGAAATTGAAAAGATGATAAATTCTTAATGCTATGGATAAAGTATTTTTTATCGGGTAAATCATTCCAAGGATAAGGTGTAGAAAAATGTACTGTAATTTATAAAATATCTGCGGTTTTGTGTATCTTTGCATTTCAAATAAGTGTCGAAAAATGTATTGTGTTTTATGGAAAGGGTTTGTATTGAGCAACTTATAATATGGAGAAATAAAAGCAACCGCAAGCCAATTGTTCTCAACGGGGCACGTCAGGTTGGTAAAACATGGCTATTGCGAGAATTTGCCCGCAGGGAATACAAGAAAGAGGCATACATTGTTTGTAGAAAAAACAAGTTGCTACAGGAACTTTTTGAGAAAGATTTCGATACCGAGCGACTTCTTCGAGGTTTGAGGGCAATATCTGGCGTGGATATAACGCCAGGCGACACTCTTGTCATCCTCGACGAGATACAAGAGATCCCGGAAGCACTTGAGTCGCTTAAATATTTTTGTGAGAATGCGCCAGAGTTCCATATCGCCGTTGCGGGCTCTCTGCTTGGGTTGTCTCTGCACGCAGGTGTCTCATTCCCTGTGGGCAAAATAGATATACTGAATGTTTATCCGATGAGTTTTGAGGAATTTCTCATGGCGAAAGGAGAAAGTGAAATTCTCAAACTTATGCAATCAGGCGATTTCGACACACTTAATGTCATTCACGACAAGTGCGTGGAACTACTTCGGCAGTACTACTATGTTGGTGGAATGCCTGAAGCCGTGGCGAAATATGTTGCTACAGGCGAATTGCGGGAAGTTCGAAGTATACAGCAGAGGATATTGTTGGGATATGAACAGGATTTTTCAAAACATGCTCCTGTAGAGCAGATTGGTCGTATACGTCAAGTGTGGAAGAGTGTGCCTTCTCAATTGTTCAAGGAAAACAAGAAATTTGTTTATGGTGCATTGCGAAAAGGTGCGCGCGCCAAGGATTTCGAAATGGCAATACAATGGCTGCTCGATTCTGGACTGCTGTACAAGGTCAGCCGTTGCTCTAAACCATCATTGCCATTGGATATCTATGAGGATTTGAATGCATTTAAGCTTTTCCTGCTTGATGTTGGACTGCTTGGGGCCATTATGAAAACAGAACCATCGCAGGTATTAATTAAGAACGACGCATTCACAGAGTACAATGGCGGGTTTACCGAACAGTTCGTTTTGCAGCAAATGAAATGCCACGAAGTGGCGCCCATATATTACTACAAAACAGACGATTCTCGTCTTGAAATGGATTTTGTTGTTCAGCGCGATGCAAAACTCCTGCCTATTGAGGTTAAGGCTGGTGGCAATGTGCGTTCCAACTCCTTATCGTCATTTCTTGCAAATCATCCCGACATACATGCTTTGAGGTATTCTATGTTGCCTTATCGAGTGCAAGAACACATCACTAATATTCCTTTATACGCTGTGCAATAAGAATAAATCAAAACAAATCATGAAACAATGCGCCCATATCGGCTAAATGAAGCCGTCGGAGAGGATTATTTATGAAATAGAAAAACTAATCAACTCTTGACTATGATAAAGGTATCAGTCATCTTGCCCGTCTATGGCGTGGCGGCATATATCGAGGCTTGTGTCAAGTCGCTGCTGGCACAGACCCTCGAAGACGTGGAGTTTCTTTTTGTCGACGACCACGGTCCCGACGACAGCATTGCCATCCTGCAGCACACCATCGAGGGACATCCGCGTGCCGGTCAGTTCCGCGTGCTGACGCCCGAGCATAATCTGGGTGCCGGTATGGCTCGCAACTTCGGCATCCCCGAGGCTCAAGGCGAATATATCTCGTTCATTGACCCCGACGATACCGTGGAACCCGACATGCTGGAGGTGCTCTACAACAAGGCCAAGACGCTGGATGCGGATATTTGCTGCTGTTATATGCAGAAGTGCTTCCCCGATGGAAGCAATGGCGACCTGTTGATTAATCCCCATATCCAGGAAGGCCCCATCACCCATGACGCCCGTGCCTTTGTGCTGACGCATTACGTGTCCTTGTTTGCTTCGATGATTTACCGCCGCGAGATGGTGCTCGCCAACGACATCCGCTTCCCGGAAGACCGTGCCGCCGATGACAGCTTCTTTGTATCCTGCGTGTGGATGAAGACCCGCAGCGTGGCCTATGTGGACCGTCCGTTGTACCATTACCTGATTCGTCCGGGGTCGGTCACCACCACCAAGCAAAGCGACAAGTATCGCAAGCGTCTTGCCGTGTTTGGCAAGTTGATGCAATACGCCAAGGACCACAATGTCTATGAGGAATACAAGCCTGAGATAGACTATATGTACATGAAGAAAGGCTATCTTTCGTCTGTGGCCAACTATATCCGCAACAGCAGCCGTCCGCAGGCTGCCACCTATCGCGAGATATATGGTGAGTTGCTTCGCCAGGTTCCGGACTACTATGGCAACACTTACTACCAAGGCAACAAGGCTATGCGTATTCTCATACAACTGTTGCGCCGCTGCCCGGCATTAGCCACCGTGGCTTTGCGTGTTTATATCAAGAAGAATAACATCATCAGTTAAGTTACTATGGACCTGATTATTGGTGCTGGAGTCTCCGGCCTGAGCTATGCTGCCGCCACCGACAACGACTACCTCGTCATTGAAGCCGAAGAGCGTATTGGCGGCTATTGCAAAACCATCTACCGTGATGGTTTCGTGTGGGATTATTCGGGGCACTTCTTCCATTTCCAGCATCCCGAGTTGCGAGACTATGTGATGCAGCGTATAGCACCCGACGAGATGCTGACCGTGCAGAAACACACGCAGATACTCTATCGCGACCGACATGTCGATTTCCCGTTCCAGATGAATATCCACCAGCTGGAGCAGCAGGAATTCATCGATTGCCTCTACGACCTCTTCACCATACCCGAAGGCGCCCCGTCCGACACCTTCAAGCAGATGCTCTACGCCAAGTTCGGCCGCTCTATCGCCGAGAAGTTTCTGATTCCCTACAATACCAAGCTCTATGCCACCGACCTCGACCGGCTTGATGTCGACGCCATGGGCCGTTTCTTCCCCTATGCCGACCGAGAGCAGATAGTGCGCAACTTCCGCCATCCGGAAGGTAAAAGCTACAACGCCACATTCCTCTATCCCAAGCAGGGGTGCATCAGAATTGTGGACTCCATAGCCTCGCATGTCGATGCAGGCCGCATCGCCCTCGGTGAGCGTCTGCTCTCTGTGGACCCTGCCACACACACCGCTACCACCACCCACCGCACCGTCCACTATGACCGCCTTGTCTCGACGATGCCGTTGCCCAAGCTGCTCTCGCTTTGCGGCATCCCCTATGACGACGAGGTCTATACCTGGAACAAAGTGCTGGTCTTCAACCTCGGTTTCGATGCCAAAGGACCGGAGCGTACCAACTGTTGGCTATACATCCCCGAAAACAAATATGTCTTCTATCGCGTGGGCTTTTACGACAACATTATCGGGCAGGACCGCATGTCGCTCTATGTGGAGATAGGATTTGCCAAGAATGAGCCCGTAGGCGATACCGATGTGCTGTTGCAACGCACGCTCGACGATTTGCACACGGCAGGCATTGTCACCGACCAGCACTTGGTGGCTGAGCATCATGTGGTGATGGACCCAGCCTATGTGCACATTACACGCCGCTCCGAGGCCGATAAGCAGGAGCGTATGCAGCAACTTGCCGAACAAGACATCTATTCCATAGGCCGCTATGGCGCATGGAAGTACTGCTCTCTGGAAGATAATATTTACGACGCCTTCTCGCTTGCCGGCCGTCTGCGGTAGACCAACACTATGGCGGCGCCCATGGCCAGCAGCGTGACGAGGGAGATAATCAGGGTGATAGTGTCTAAGCGGTGCAGGCGCGGTGCCTCGTTCTTGAATTCAATCACGTGGTCGCCGGCGGGAATCACCATGGCACGCAGCACGTAGTTGGCACGAATGTATTCGGCGGGCTTGCCGTCGATGTAGGCAAACCAGTCGGGCTTATAGTGGATTTCGCTAAATACCGCCAACTGTTCACTGTTGCTGTGGCTCTCATATTTGAGATAGTCTGCGGATTTGGGGGTGGAGGGCACCAAGGCAATGGTCGCTGTGCTGTCTGCTGCCCACGCTCCGTCTGACACGTTCCACATGCTTGTGTCAACCACTGCCGTTGTGGCGGGGTCGATACCGTTCAGCGCCATAATCTCCTCGTTGGGACTGCCCACGGCCTTTATCTCGTGCACAAACCAGCAGTTGCCCAGCGCGTCAGGAATGCGCTGCACCTGGCCGTTCTGCATCACCACGTAGCGGGTGTTGAGCATGGCCAGCACGCGGGGGTTGATGTGGCGGCTGAGGTAGAAGTCGATGAGGTTCTGGTAGCGGCTGAGCTTGGCGGCGCTGTATCCGCCAATCTGGTTGTGGAAAGCGCTGGGTTTGCTATCGTTGTAGGTGTTTACGGCCATGTTGAGCACACGGTAGTCGTGGTCTCCGTATCGGGCGGCCAGCTCGTCGATGTCATAGTCCCATTGGTCGCGGCGAATCTCCAGCTTGTGCTCCTCGGTGAAGTTGTCGTTGTTCAGGTAGCGGCGGTCGACACCCCAAAGGTCTACGAGCACCAGGGCCCCCAGCAGCGCAACGGCGATGCCGGCTTTCTTCAGTTTGTCGTTGTTGTAGAGCCACAATACCACAGCTGTGAGGAGGATGAAAATCAGCGAGCGCCACGAGTCACTGTGCAGCAATGCTGCGCGGTCGGAGGCAAGGGTGCTGAAGATGAGGTCCCATTGAGGTCCGTACTGGGCTGCCATCTGCTGGTCGCTGGCACCGCTGTAGCTGAACGAGCCCGAGGCCACCATCACTGCCAAAATCAGTGCTGCAAGGGCACCCGTGGCAATATAGAGGCCGCGGTTGATGCGCTTGCGGTCACGGTCGGCGGCAAACACCTCTTTCAGTGTCAGCACCGCCAGAATGGCCATGCTGACATTGGCCAGCACCAAGGCCATCGACGGGGTACGGAACTTGTTGTAGTAAGGCACGTGGTTGAATATCCACTCGTTGAAGCCCATCAGGTTGCGGCCCCACGAAAGGAGTATGGCCAGCACCGCGGCCACCAGCAGCCACCAGCGTTCAGGGCCTCGGGTGACCAGCAGCCCCATGACGAAGAGCAGGATGATGATGGCGCCGAAGTAGACAGGCCCCGACGTGAAGGGTTGGTCGCCCCAATAAAGCGGTGCCTGCTGGCTATGGAAGGTCTTGTAGAACGAAGACTCTTTGCTCACCTTCTCGCCGCTGCCGCCTCCCATCGCACCCGGCACCAGCAACGTATAGGTCTCGCCCACGCCGTAGCTCCAGCTGTAGGCATAGTTGATGTCGAGGCCGGTAGCGGTGTTCTCCGCCTTCCGTTCTCCGCTCTCCGCCCCGTAGAGGTCGTTGGGCGTCACGGTCAATTCGCTGCCGCCACGCATGGTGTACTTGGCATACTCCTCGTTGACCAGCAGCAGACGTGTATTGCAGCCGAAGGCCAACGCGGCGCCAAGGACCAGCACCCCCACTTTCGCCAGGAAGGAGGGGAACTGTTTCTGGATAATGGCATAGATGAGATAGCTGATTCCCATAATGACACAACCCAGGGCGGTGTAGAAGGTAATCTGTATGTGGTTGAATGAAATCTGCAGTATCAGCGAGAAGGTGAATAGCAGCCCTCCCCAAAGCCACTCTTTCTTCTGCTTGGCCTTCAAGAGCATAATCATGCCGGCAAGGATTGGCGCCATCATGCTGATGGCCCAGGCTTTGGTGATATGGCCTGCTTCGATGATGATTAGATTGTAGCTGCCCAAGCCGAACCCCAGGGCACCCACCAGCGCCAGCCAGGGGCTCACGCCGAAGGCCAGCATGGCCAGGTAGAAGCCGATGAGGTAGAGGAAAAGCACCCCGATGTTGCGCTCCAGCCCGATATGCCGCATGATCAGCGTGTTCCTGATAGGCTGGAACACCGATTTCTGCTGGTTGGAGACAATCTGGTAGCCCGGCATGCCGCTGAACATCGACCGTGCCCAGTTGGGGATGGTGCCGGTCTGTTCCTTCTCCATGCGCTGCTGGTACGACATCGCGTCGCCCTTTTGAATATCGCCTTGCATAATCAACTTGCCACTCAATGCCGGCGACATATAGATGCAGGCCACCGCAAGCAATGCGGCCACAATGCCTATGTGGGTAAATACAACCTTCTTCTTCATTATTATTGTTTCTTGTTTTTATTTCTCGTTTTTCGCCGTGGGGTACTCCACGCGCACGTGGTAGATGCTCATCATCTTGCTCTTCAGGAACTGGCGTATGCGGGCGATGTCGCCGTAGGAAAGGGGACAGTTGTCCAGCTGCCTTTCCTTCACTTTGCCCTCGATGAGGCGGTCGATGAGCTGGTCGGTGCTCTCCTTGGTATGCTGTTTCAGGCTGCGGCAGGCGGCCTCGACGGTGTCGACAATCATCACCACGGCCGTCTCGCGGCTGTAGGGACGCGGCCCGGGGTAGCGGAACTGCGTGACATCGAAGTTGCCGTCGGGGTGACGCTCCAGCTCCTTGGCGTAGAAGTAGCCCGTGTAGGTGGTGCCGTGGTGGGTGCGGATAAAGTCCTGCACCTCGGCCGGCAGGCGGTACTGGCGCGCCAGGTCGAGTCCGTCGGTCACGTGACGGGTGATGAGCTGCGCGCTTTCCAGGTAGTCAAGTTCGTCGTGGGGGTTGAATCCCGAATTCTGGTTCTCGGTGAAGTAGAGCGGGTTACGTATCTTTCCGATATCGTGATAGAGCGCTCCCACCTTGGCCAACAGGGCGTTGCCGCCAATCTCGCTAATCAGGTCCTCGGCCAGGTTGGCCACCTGCATCGAATGCTGGAAGGTGCCGGGGGCACGTTTCGACAATTCGCGCAGGGCGGGCGTGTTGGTGCTGCTCAACTCCATGAGCGTCAGGTTGGTGGTCATGCCGAAAAGCTTCTCGAAGAGGTAGATGAGAGGGTAGGCCATCAGCGTGAGCAAGGCGTTGAGGAAGAACATCAGGTATTTCTCGCCGCTGAGCGACAGCAGGTTGGTGTCCTGGCTGAGCACACCGCTCGTATAGATGAAGGAGTAGCTGAGGAAGATGACCAGTGCCAGCGTGAAGAACTGGCTGCGGCGCTCCAGGTTGCGCACCGCGATGATGCTCATCATGCCGGTCACCAACTGGTAGAAGATGAATTCGAACGAGTTGGGCACCAGGTTGGCCAGGATGATGACGGTGGTGAGGTGGATGTAAAGGGCCACACGCATGTCGAAAAACACGCGCATCAGGATGGGCACGATACACAGCGGTACCAGCAGCACCCAGTCGGGATTGGTGCGGATTACCAGCGCCTCGACGGCCGACATCAGCAGTATCAGCAGCAGCACGAACAGTACCTTCCGGTTGTCGTCCAATATCGGGTGACGGGTGTTTTTCAGGAACATGAAGAGGGCCACAAAGGCGATGATGGCCAGCAGCAGCTGTCCCGCCATCTGCCCCCAGAGACTGTAGCTGTCCGAGAAACGCCGGTCGTTCTCGCTCTCCAGACTCGTGATAATCTGCGCCTTCTCGGGCGTTACCTCCTCGCCTTTGGAGATGATGCGGTCGCCCGCCATCACCATCTGGCTGTGGTGGCCTATCTGCGACAGGCGGCTGTCGAGTTCGAGGGTGGTGCGTGCCTGGTCCAGCACGAGGCTGGGCTGCAACAGACTGTCGCGCAGCAATCCGGGCTCCAGGTCGTCGCGCGTCAGGTACTCGTCGCTGCGGTGCAGCTGGCCCACGGCACCCTGCAACACCACGATGCTGTGGCTCGACAGGTCGTTCATCTCCTTCGGAGTCTCCAGGTAGCCCGTGCGGTAGATGCTGTCAATCTGTCGTTTCAGCTTCCGCCGCTCGCCGCTCTCCAGCTTCCATTGGCCGCTCTCCAGGCGCTCCAGGGCCATGTCGCGCGCCGACGAGTCGACGCGGTAGTAGAGGATGGCCTTCTGGCGTTCGGCCTCCTGCTCGACCTTCAGTTCGTCGGCCGTGAGCATGACGGCAAAATCATAGGGCGCCACCAGGTCGGCACCGCGCCACACGGCCCCTATCTTGTAGTCGTAGTGCTCCCCGTGACGTGTGTGCGGGAAGATGACAATGATGAGAACGGCCGTGACAAGTATGGCCAGAATCTTGTATATCAGCGATAAACGCTTGACTATTGCATTGATTATATTGCCCATGGTGCTGTTCGTAACAAACTGCAAAAATACGAAAAATATTTGAATTGGCGCGATTTTTCTTTTTACACCGTCGCGAAGCCGCCTCGTCATCCAGTTATGTCGTGCACGACATAATCGAATCCGCTCCATATTTGCTCCGACCGTTCTCCGACTTTCTACGGACTTGGTACGGACTTGGTACGGAGTTGGTACGGACATGGTACGGACATGGTGCGTGGTTATCAGGCATTTAGCTTGTTTTTGGTATGTATCAGTGTTGATTATCAGTTGTTTATGTCTTATTTCTCTCTTTTGGCGGAGGAGGACCGCCTCGCTCGCGGGGTCGGCGACAGGGCGTCGACGGGGCGGCGAAAAACACAGTTATGTCGTGCACGATATAATTTTCACCGGCCCCGGAAGCCGCCGGAAGAAAAAAATATAGGCTCCGCACAATAAAATAATAAAAGCGGTGTTACTCTTTTTAATTGAAAAAATAATAAAGAAAAAAACGAATATGAAGAAAACCGTTATTCTCGCCGCGGCATTGATGCTCGCTGCCGGCAGCCTCATGGCACAGAACAGTTTTAAAGGTATTGTGAAGTACACCGTGGAGTCGACCGGCACGGTCGCCCTCGAAATCCCTGTCGAGGCGCGCCTGGCTGAAATCAAGGTCTCGGGCGACGACATGTTTACGAAGAGCGCCATCTTCACCCAGGGCTCCGATGCCGTCCTCGTGCAGGGACTGAAACAGACCCAGTGCGTCGACTACAGCATGTACCTCAACGCCCTGCGTGGCGAAGGCTTCGAGTTCACCTACGAGGGCTCGGGCAAGCTGCTCATCAAGGGCGAAGCCAAGGAGAGCGATTTCGACAGCGTCGACATCCCCGACACCGAACCCGGCCATTTCTACTACGAGTATGTCCCCGGCGAGACCAAGCAAATCGCCGGCGTGACCGCCAAGAAGATGGTGCGCCACACCTATGACGACGAAGGCGTCGACCACCCGATGGTGATGTGGTACAGCGACGAAATCGGTCCCCGCATCAACATCCTCTTCGGCGGCATCAAGGGCATGCCTCTCGAGTGCACCGTCGATGTCGGAGAGGACCGCGCCATCACCTATACCGCTACCGAGGTGGTGCAGGGCAAGGTGAAGGACTCCGATTTCCTCCTGCCCGCAGGCTACGACAGCCTCAGCGAAGAGGAAATGGAGACCCTCGGCAACGAGCTCAAGGATGCGATGGAGCTCATGCAGGGCGAGTGAACCGATGTTGAAAGCTGAAAGTTGAAAGTTGAAAGTGGCTGGCTCTAAAAAGAAATCCACATCCAAAACCAAGAAAGGCAAGCCCGCTGCACGCAAGAAAGGCAGCGGCTTTGCCGCTTTTCTGCGCAGCAAGCGCTTCGCCCATATCCGCGGGGCGTTCTATGTGCTCTTCTCCATCTTCCTGGTGATAGCCATGGTGGGCTACTACGCCAACGCCGCAGGCGGCGGTTGGCTGGGCGCCGCAGGACACGGCGTGGCCGAGTTCTTCGCCGTCAACCTCTTTGGCTTGGGAAGCCTGGGCTTCGCTCTGCTCTTCTTCGTCTACGGCATGCGCCTGTGGGACGTGGTGGTGCTGCCCTGGTGGAAGACCTTCGGAAGTACCCTCTTCTGGATGCTATGGCTTTCGGTGACAATGGGATACATCGGTGGCGCATGGGTGCGTCAGGCCGGTTTCGAATGCTATGCAGGCATCGGCCTGCGGCTCGCCGAACCCCTCCACCACCTGCTCAGCTGGTGGACCTTGGTGCTGCTGCTCTTCCTGGCCGCGCTCTTCCTGGTGCTGGTCCACAAAATGGAACTGCCCGAAGTGAAACTGCCCAAGGTCGACCTCATGAAAACCGTGAAGGACATCGAACGCGAGCTGGAGGAGGTGACCACCGACCACACCGGGGAAAAAGCCCCGAAGAAGGAGCCCGCTCCCATACAGCAGACCGCGAAAGGAAACGAACCGACGCAATGGGCCGGTTTCGATGATGAGGCGATGAAGCTCTTCCAGAGCACCGCCGCACAGCCCGCCGCCGAGGAAGAGCCGCTGTTCGACATCGACGACGAGTTCGCCCGCATCAACGCCAAGGCCCGGGAAACGGAATTCCCCTGCCCGCAGGACGACGACACCCCTGTCCTGGAGGAACCGCGGGGCGACGACGGGGTGAGCTTTACCGTCGAAGAGTTCCAAGACAATGCCAACCATACGGACATCCCCGAGGAAGAGGAGGAACAGGAAATCACGGAGGACGACCTCGACCCCGACGACTACCGCCGCCACTACGGCCTCGACGAACCCTATGACCCGCATCTTGATTTGGGCGACTACCAGATGCCGCAGACCGACCTGCTCGAGGACTCGGAGGTGAAGAACGTGAAGGTGTCGATGGAGGAACTGGTGGCCAACAAGGACCGCATCATGCAGACCCTCAGGGATTACGGTATTGAGATTACCGACATCCGCGCCATCACCGGTCCTACGGTGACCCTCTACAAAATCAAACCCGCCCCCGGCGTGCGCATCAGCAAAATCAAGGGCCTCGAAAACGACATCGCCCTCTCGCTCGCAGCCCTCGGCATCCGCATCATAGCCCCCATCCCGGGCGAGAGCAACATCGGCATCGAGGTGCCCAATGCCAAACCGCAAATCGTGAGCATGAAGACCATGCTCGAAAGCGACGCCTTCCAGAATGCCAAGATGGAACTGCCTATCGCCTTCGGCAAAACCATCAGCAACGAACCCTTCGTCACCGACCTGGCCAAGATGCCACACCTGCTCATGGCAGGCGCCACGGGTACCGGCAAGTCGGTGGGCCTGAATGCAGTGCTGGCAAGCCTGCTCTACAAGAAACACCCCTCCGAGCTGAAACTGGTGCTGGTCGACCCCAAGAAGGTGGAGTTCAGCCTCTACTCGGCGCTCGACCGACACTACCTGGCCAAGATGCCCGACGAGGAGGAGGCCGTCATCACCGACGTCAAGAAGGTGGTGCGCACCCTCAACTCCCTCTGCATCGAGATGGACAGCCGCTACGACCTGCTGAAATCAGCCAAGGTGCGCAAGATTACCGAGTACAACGAGAAGTTCTGCAAACGCATGCTCAACCCCGAGCACGGCCACCGTTTCCTGCCCTATATCGTCGTGGTCATCGACGAGTTCGGCGACCTCATTATGACCGCCGGCAAGGAGGTGGAACTGCCTATCGCCCGCCTGGCTCAGCTGGCACGTGCCGTGGGTATCCACCTGATCATCGCCACCCAGCGCCCCACCACCAATATCATCACCGGCACCATCAAGGCCAACTTCCCCGCCCGTGTGGCTTTCCGGGTGACCAGCGGCATCGACTCCAAGACCATCCTCGACACCGGAGGCGCCCAGCAGCTGATTGGCCGCGGCGACATGCTTATCTCGCTGGCCGGTAAGGATATGGTGCGACTGCAGTGCGCACTGATTGACACGCCGGAGATTGAACGGCTGGTGAAGTTTATCGGCGAACAGCGCGGCTACCCCGAAGGATTTGAACTCCCCGAATACCTGGACGAGAACGAGGAACCCAACAAGGAGTTCGACGCCAAGCACATCGACGAGTATTTCAAGGACGCCGCCCGCCTGGTGGTGAGCAGCCAGTTCGGAAGCACCTCGTTGTTGCAGCGCAAGTTGCAGCTGGGCTACAACCGCGCCGGACGCATCATCGACCAACTCGAGGCCGCCGGCATCGTGGGACCGAGCAACGGAAGCAAGCCGCGCGACGTGCTGATTCACGACGAGGTGTCGCTCGAAGAATTGTTGAAAACATTGTAACGCTATGATATCGAGAAAACAAAAAACCATCCTGTCGGCGGCCGCGCTCTGCGCCGTGTTGTTGCTGGCCCAGGGATGCGCCAAGGAGAAAACCTGCCGCTGTACCGTTCGCGGTACCGCCAAGGTGCGCGTCGTGAAGATTGAAAAAGGCCGCTGCGAGCAGTTGTCAACGCTCCACTACCACACGGACCTGGACTCGCTGAAAGTCGACTCGCTGCTGTGCACCGACTTTGATTTCGCTATCGACAGTATTTATAACGAATAAAGGGTATGACAAAGAAAATACTGCTGCCGTTTGTGGCGGCCCTGGCCCTGCTGGCGACCGGATGCGCCAAGGAGCGTCAATGCAAGTGCGAGGCCACCGACGTGGCTAACGACAACCTCAAGGTGTTCACTGTCGACAAAGGCCTGAAGTGCGAAAGCATCACCGTGATGGGCTTCGAGGAGAAGTACGTCACCGAAGGCGGCGAACACTCGCTCCGCCGCACGGAGATGCACCCCGTCAAGTGCCGTGACTATGCCGAATAGTGCCCGCAAGACGGCCGCCGTGCTGCCGAGGATCATACTGGCGGTGCTGTTCGCCGTCTCGGCGGTGGCCAAGCTGATGGCCATCGACGATTTCGAATTGTATCTCTTCTCCTACGGTTTCTTCCCGCTGGACGTTACCTTTGTCCTGGTTCGGCTCTGCATCGGTACCGAATTGGCGCTGGGACTCCTGCTGGCCTTGGGCTGGTGGAAGCGCCCGGTATGGCTGCTCACCACCGGACTCCTGCTCTTCTTCTGCCTCTTCCTTTGCTATGCCGCCTTGAGCGGACGCAACGAGAGTTGCCAGTGTTTCGGCCGGCTGGCCGATATGCCGCCGGCGGTGTCGCTGCTCAAGAACGCGGCCTTGCTGGTGCTGCTCATCCTTTACCGCTGGAGCGAGCGTCGGCTGGCGGTGGTGGCCGCTGGCGAAGGCGGCCGCCGGCAGGACGCAGCCCGCTGGCGTCTCCCCGTCACTGTGGCGCTGCTGCTGGCGGCGCTGGCGGTGCCCTTTGTCGTCTCGGTGCCCGACAACTGGATGTTCGGCGCCGCCGAGTCACGCTACGACCACGAAGCCTTCCAGGCTGCTGTAGCGCCCGACGGAGTGCTCGCCGCCGACAGTCTCGGCACGGGCAGCCACCTGGTGGCTTTCGTCACCCCGGGATGCCCTTACTGCCGGATGAGCCGCGAGAAAATCGCCTCCATAGCTTCGCGTCACCGGCTCGATACAAACAATATCCATTTCTATGAGCCCTCGGACCTCCCCGACGGCCTCTTCCTGACCATCACCTATGGCCAGCGGCCTCTTATTCTGCTGCTTAGCGACGGGAATACCGTGGCCACCTACCACTACCGCAACATCGACGAACGCCAAATCAGCCGTGTGCTGGGAAAAAGATGATTGCCCATGGCAATCATCGACAGCAACCGTGGAAGCCGACGGAGAAGGAGTATCCTCTCGATACAACTTGGCTGCCTGGATGTCGTATTAATTAACAAAAATAATCGGGAAACTTGGTAACAATGAAAAAAAACATTTTTATTTTTTTTGTAGTAAAAGTAGTGTCCACGAATTTCATGGCAGTTTTTTTTATTCTCATAACAATGATAATAATGCCGGGAAGTTTAATACATGCACAACCCTGCTACAAAGAAGGGGAAGGGTATTTGTTGAAAGAGGTGGACTCTTCGGCTCCATTTTTTTTTAATCGGTATAAATATGGACAAATGGGATCTTACTATTATAAGTTCTATATTGTTGCCGAGGAAGCACTATTAGAATTCTTTAACAATGATTCAGTAAAATGGAATAAAGCCATTTTACTGTGTGATCCTGCGCTTGTTATGTTCTCAGACAGTACAATTTCAAGGGATATCCGCCGTTATACCAGGATAAAAGACATTCTGGCGTTAGATGATTCGGAAATATACAAAATTGGAAGCAAAAAATTTTTTATTAGGAAAATCAGATATGCCTATTATGATAATTCACAAGTTAACGTATATATTAGAGGCTACAATCACTTCCAGTGGGATGACATATCGGAAGATGAAGAAGATATTCTTAATGCAACATATGAGGTGGGGCAACTTTATGAAATAAATTATTATCAGTGTTATCATCATCTGATAGAACTTCTACCAACACCGCCACAAATATCCGGCCATATATGGAAGAGGCTCTATCAATTAGGAGAGGAAGAAAACGAAGAATAATTGAACCGAGCAGCATGTAAAACCGAAGGGGTAAACCGCACGAAAACCATGCGGTTTCACCCCTTCGGTTTCTCCGGCGATACACCCCGTAAGGGGAACCGAGCACACGCTGAAATGGGATATTTCAGCGATGGCCGCACGGGCGCCCATACCCGCCCGGATAAAGGCGGGCTTCACCGCTTCGCTATCGGTGATTGCCACCGGCAATCGCCTTCACCCGATGGCCGACAAGTATCCCAACATCTCCCCGTATGCCTATTGTGCTTGGAATCCGGTGAGGTTGGTGGATTCAGATGGAAGATTAATTGATAACTATATAATTGATATAGTAAGTCCGCACGTTAGAAGAACGTTAACAGAATTGTAGTTGAAAATTCGAAGTCAATAGGTACTCACCCAGGCAGCACCGTGACGGGTGGTTGGTAACTTTTTTTTATGGGATTAAATAAAATGTGTATTTTTGCAGTTTCAAGTTGAACGTGTGTGGACGGCAACAAGATAATTATCAATATATTATAGTATCATTTAAAATTAAAACAAAATGAGTGGTTTCTTTGGAGTGGTCTCCGAACATCCCTGTATCTCCGATTTGTTCTACGGAACAGATTATCATTCGCATCTCGGTACCAAGCGTGCCGGTATGGCAACCTTCGATGGCCAGCAGGCCCATCAGAACATCCACAACATCCAGAATTCGCATTTCCGTCCGAAGTTCTCGAAGGACTTGGCCGAGATGACGGGTAACGTGGGTATCGGTGTCATCAGCGACACCGAGGCGCAGCCGGTGATGGTGAACTCGCACCTGGGGCGTTTCGCTATCGCCACGGTGAGCAAAATCAACAATATCGGCGAACTGGAACAGTTCTGCCTGGACCAGCACCAGCAGTTTACCGACCTTTCGATTGGTCGCACCAACCCCACCGAGCTGGTGGCGTTGCTTATCTCGCAGGGCAAGGACTTCGTGTCGGGCATCCAGAATGTCTACGACCGGGTGAAGGGCAGCTGCACGATGCTGATCCTCACCCCCGACGGTATCATCGCCGCCCGCGACCGCTACGGGCGCACCCCGATTGTCATCGGCCGCCGCGGCAACGACTATGCTGTGGCCAGCGAAAGCCATTCCTACGTCAACCTCGGCTATGAGACCTGCCGCTTCGTGGGTCCCGGCGAGATTGTCAAGGTGACGGTAGACGGAGGCATCAAGGTGCTCAAGCCGGCCGAGCCGAAGAACCAGATTTGCTCTTTCCTGTGGATCTACTACGGCTATCCCTGCACCGAGTACGAAGGTATCAACGCCGAGGAGGTACGTTACAACCTGGGTCGCATCATGGGCGAGCGCGACGACATCAACCCTGACTTCGTAAGCCCCATCCCCGACAGCGGTATCGGTATGGCGTTGGGTTACAGCAACGGCCGCCAGATACCTTACAAGCGTGGCCTGCTGAAGTACACGCCCACCTGGAGCCGTTCGTTCATGCCTGTGAATCAGAGCGACCGCTTCCTCGTGGCCAAGATGAAGCTCATCCCCAGCCGTGCCATGCTGCAGGGCAAGGAAGTGGTCTTCTGCGACGACTCCATCGTCCGCGGCACCCAGTTGCGCGACAACGTGAAGATGCTCTACGACTACGGCGCCAAGTGCGTGCATGTGCGCATCAGCTGTCCGCCGCTGGTGCATGGATGCACCTTCCTCAATTTCAGCGAGAGCAAGACCGACCGCGAGCTTATCACCCGCCGTGTCATCGAGGAACTGGAAGGCACACCGGCTGCCGCCCTCGCGCCCGAGAAGCTCCGCGCCTACCAGGAGGCCAACACGCCCGAATATGACCGCATGGTCGAGGTGATTCGCCAGCATGTCGGTGTCGACACGTTGAAGTTCAACACCGTCGACGATGTCTGCCAGGCCATCGGTCTGCCCAAGGAGAGCATCTGCACCCACTGCTTCGATGCCAGCTCCTACGGCGACAAGTGAAACAAACCAGTGATTTAGAAACATAAAAAAATGAAACGCATCCTCCTTGTGCTCGCATTGTTGCTGCCGTTGGCGGTGATGGGACAGACGCCCCGGAAGGCAAAGAAAGCCCCGGCGGTGAACCCTCCCACGGTGCTTAGCGTGGGCGAACTCATGGGCAACTACGGCCTCGACTCGGCATGGGTCAACGATACCGCCGCCGCGATGAGTTACCTCGAGAGCCAGCCGCAGGATTACGTGGCCCTCACCAACCTCTGCGTCTCCCTGCGTACCAAGGCCCAGAAGGCTCTTCATTCCATCGAGAACGACTATGTCTTCCGCGACAGTCTGATATGGCTCGATTCCAACACCGTGCTGGCCGACTATGTCATCTACGAGTACCGTCTGCGTCGCCTGGCCGAGCTGATGGGGAGGATGAGTATCAAGTACAGCCGTCTGGAGCAGCAGCGCATCGAGGCCGAGAAGGAGGCCGCCCGTCAGCGTGCCATCGAGGAGGCCCGCCGCCAGCAGGAGGAACGCAACCAGGCCGCTTCCGACTTGCGCTCGAATATCGAACTGCACCACCGCTCGATTATCACCGCCTGCGACGGTGCCGGCATCACCGACAAGAACAAGCTTAAGCACCTGAAGGATTTGTATTACAGCTACCTGATGGTGTACAACAAGTACGACCTTTCGACCGGCAACGCCACCGACGAGAGCATCCAGCGACTCGACCAGCTCAACGCCTTCCAGAACGACCTCATCGAGAATGTGCTGGGACAGAACTCGCTTCCCTACCAGATTGAGAACTTCAAGAATGTGCTCAAGGTGCGTTGCGAGAAGGAGCATGCCGACATCTATCGCAGCTATTCCAAGGTCTTTAAGCACACTTCGGTGCCGGTGTCGTTTGCCGACGTGAGCGAGTACGAGGACTATACCACCCGTATGCGCACCGTCATCAACGTGCAGCAACGCTATCTGCAGACCATCGACCTGCGTGCCACCATCGCCGCCAACACGGAGAGCATCGCCTCGCTCTACGGCAAGAAGTACCGCGACGCCGCCAATGCCTACCGCGATGTGTTGCGCACGGTCGACCAGCTGCCGGCCTTCACTACCAACGCCGAGAGTCTGCTCTTTATCCAGGGCCTCGAGGAGTTTATCGGGGCTCAGCAGCGCTACCTCGACCTTTACCCTGTCTACGAGGACCTGACGATGCGTACCGACTCGATTCTGGCACAGCGCTCTTTCCCCGATGTGGTCTCCACCTACCGCGAGGCGCGCGAACATCTGCGTCCGATGCCTGCCTTCAAGGACCAGGAGGGGGCCGACCTCTACGATGTGCAGCTCGAAGAGGTGCGCACGGTGCAGCAGTGCTACCTCGACGGGATTGACCTGCGTCGCGCCATCGCCCTCAACGACGACAGCCTCTCGGCAGGCCGCAAGACCGACCCCGTGCTGGGCAACGGCTACCGCCTGCTCCGCAAGCAGACCGACCTCAAGCCGTCGTTCTACACGGTGGAACGGGGCCGCAGCTTCGTCAACCTCTTGCAGGGACATCTCGAGATGCAGCAGCTCTGCCTGAGGGTGTTGCACAAGCAGGAGCAAATCAAAGCCAACGACAAAGTTATCAACGACCGCGAACTCCCCTACGGCAATATCCGCAAAGCCTACGGCCGCATGGCCAAAGCCTACAAGGGGCTTGACGAAATCACCAACTCGGAGGACCTGCGTCGTTACGACCGCCAGAGCGACTACATCCTTGAGATGCAGGAGGCCTTCATCGCCATTCTGCGAGGCAACAATGCCGCCGATACCGACAACAAGCTCAAGCGCGAGAGCAACATCGAGAAAATCAAGATAGTCATCGGACTGTAGGCTCCCGCCTGACGGCCTCTGCAACGAGGGGCCGATAAAACAAATAGGGCTGGCGCTATCGCGCCAGCCCTATTTTAGTTTTTAGTTTTTAGTTTTTACTTTTTCACGGGGATGGCTTCCAGCACAGCCAGCAGGTAGTCGTAGAATTTCTTGGCGCTGGGGATGTTGCAGCGCTCGTCGGGGCTGTGGGGGCTCTGTAGCGTGGGGCCGAAGCTGATCATCTCCATGTCGGGGTATTTGCCGCCGAGCAGGCCGCACTCCAGACCGGCATGGATGGCCATGACGGCGGGCTCCTTCTTGTAGAGCTTCTTGTAGGTGGCTTTCATGGTCTTGAGCAGCTGGCTCTGCATGTTGGGCTTCCAACCGGGGTAGGCACCGCTGAGCTGGCACTTGCCACCGGCCAGTTCGGCCAGGCAGACGAGGCGCTCGGCGAGGGCTTCCTTGGCGGTGTCGACGCTGGAACGCAGCAGGGCGTAGACGACGAACTTCTTGGCAGCGGTGGTCTTGGCGATGGCCAGGTTCAGCGAGGTCTCGACCAGGCCTTCCATGTCTTTGCTCATGCGGATGACACCGTTGGGGGCCACCATCATCAGGTTGATAATCTTCTGGGTGCCCTCTTCGCTGATAACGGTGGGGTTCATGCGGACCTTCTCGTATTTCATGAAGAAGTCGGGTTCGACGGAGGCGAGTTCTTTCTTCACCCAGCCGGCCACTTTGTCGAATTCCTTGAGGATGCACTCTTCGTGTTCCTTGGGCATGGCGATGACGGCTTCGGCGTCGCGCGGGATGGCGTTGCGCATGTTGCCGCCTTCGAGGCTGATGAGGCGGATGCTGCATTCGGCCACCCAGCGGAGGTGACGGAACAGCAGCTTGTTGGCGTTGGCGCGGCCGGTGTTGATTTCCATGCCGCTATGGCCACCTTTGAGGCCGCCGATGGTGAGCTTGTAGGCTACCATGCCTTTGGGGGCTTTCTCGGTGGTGTAGGGGATGGAGAGGGCGGCGTCGATACCGCCGGCGCAACCCACGTAGAGCTCGCCTTCGGTCTCGCTGTCGAGGTTCAGCAGGTAGTCGCCATGCAGCTCGCCCTTTTTCAGGCCGAAGGCGCCGGTCATGCCGGTCTCTTCGTCGGTGGTGATCAGGGCCTCGAGGGGGCCGTGTTTGACGGTCTTGCTGGCGAAGACGGCCATGATGGCGGCCACGCCCATGCCGTCGTCGGCACCGAGGGTGGTGTCGCAGGCATACACCCAGTCGCCGACAATCTTGGTCTCGATGGGGTCTTTCTCAAAGTCGTGCTTCTTGCCGGCACGGGCCTGGGGCACCATGTCCATGTGGGCTTGGAGCACTACGGGGTGCACTTTCTCCATGCCTTTGGTGGCAGGTTTGCTCAGAATGACGTTGCCCACGCCGTCGACACGGCAGGCAATTTTGTTCTTTTTGGCCCAGTCGACAAGGAATTTGCGCACTTTTTCCTCGTGTTTCGAGGGACGAGGTTGACGGGTGAGGGAGTAAAAATTGCTCCACAACTCTTTGGGTTCAAGGTCTTTGATTGTCATAAGCGGTGTAATTTATGATTTATAATTTATGATTTCCAATGAAAATGCAAATGTACGTAATAAATTCTAATTCTGCAAAAAAAGTTTTTCCCCGGCCCTCCGGCGCTCGTCGTCGCCGAGGTCCAGCTGGCGTTTTTCGATGCTCTCGATAATCGTCTGGCAGCATTGTTTCACGGTGATGCGTCCACGCTGTATTTTGCGGCTGGAGGTGTCGCTGCCGGCGAGGTCCAGCAGGTTGACCATGGTGAAGCTGGAGAGGAGGCTTGTGAGCAGGTCGGCATGTTCTTTGGCGAGCAGGTCGGCAGGGTCGTAGGCTGGCGGCTCTGAGAATTCGGCATAGATCCGTTCGGCTTCGGCTTCGGCGTTTTCGCCGGACAGGACCAGCAGTTTGTCGCCGTCGTCCCACACCGTGGCCGTGGCCGGGCGCTCGAGGAGGAAATACTGGAGATGCCCGATGCCGTCATTGTACAGGTAAAGGGGCCAGCCGGTATCGCCGAGGAGCAGGTTGTCGAGTCGGGCAAGGCGGTAGTCGTAGAGCCTGTTCAGGGTGTCGGCAAGGACGTAGGACGGCAAGGGCGTGTGAAAAAGGAGGAATGCCCAGCCTTCGAATTCGGGGATGTCGTCTTCCAGGTCGAGTTTGTATTTCATGGTTCGAAGGGATTGTCGGTGAATGAGAAGTCGGGCCGGTAGTTGCTCTGGGCGTCGAGTTCCTGTATCCAGCCGTCGGTGAGGCCCAATTCCTGGGCGCGGTCGACCACGGCGGCGTATTCTTCGGCGGTGACACAGCGGTCGAGCGGTGTGGGCAGTCCGGGACGGGGCGGGAAGTATTGCGCCATCAGCGACAGGTGCAGTCCGAAGGGGAATTCGTCGGCCAGCCATTCAAGGCATTGTATCGAGTTGTCGACTGCGCCGGGGAGCACCAGATGTCGCACGATAAGACCGCGGTAGGCGTGCCCTTCGTCGTCGGTCTTCAGGCCGCCACCCACCTGGCGCCGCATCTCTTTGAGGGCGGCCTGTGCCACCGCGGGGTAGTCGGGGGCATGGCTGTAGGCGGCAGCCAGGGCAGGGTCCATGTATTTGAAGTCGGGGAGGTAGATGTCGACGAGTCCTTCGAGGCTCCGCAGGGTGTCGACCGACTCGTAGCCGCCGCAGTTGTATACGATGGTGGGTTGTGGCTCGTGGGTGGCGGATAGTTGGCTGCGTACCGCCTCAATGATGGCGGGGAGTTGGTCGGCATAGTGGGAGGCGGTGACGAATCCCAGCAGGTGAGAGTTGAGAGTTGAGAGTTGAGAGACGATATGGTTGGCAAGCGTGTCGAAAGTATACTTTTCACCTTTGACCTTTGACCTTTCACCTTGGCTGATTTGCCAGTTCTGACAGTAGATACACTGCAGGTTGCAGTGGGAGAAGAAGACGTTGACGATGGGGTTGAGCGGGGGTTCCTCGCCGCGATGGAGGCATACCGAAGCCACCTCGGGTGCCGCTGTGGCACCGCAGAAGCCTGTGGCGCCGGCGCTGCGGTCGGCACCGCACTGGCGCGGGCAGAGGGTACAGCGGTTCATTCCCAGTTGCATACTGAATAGAAGCGTGTGTCGGCCTGTAGAACCATGTTGGAGCAGTCGCCGTCGCGGGCGTCCACCTCTTCTTTGGAATAGCTGTACACCATTTCGTCGTAGCCGTAGCAGACGCAGGTTTTATGGCATGCCGTCAGACAAAGGGAGAGCAGGAGGCCGGCAAGAAGGAGATAAGGGGAACGTCGTTTCATGGTTCTTTATAATTTGGATTTTAAGCGTTTGACTATAGGGGAGAGGAGGGCACGCTCGTTCCAGGCGACGACGGCCACATAGACCAACAGCAGCAGGGTGTTCCATGCCAGCCGCCATCCGAGCTGGGCAGGCTGTACAAGTTGGGTGACGGCGAACAGGGCCAAGGCCAGGGCGAAGTAGCCCAGGATGGCAGCCACAGGGTAGGGGACAGGGTTCTTGTGCTGGCCGATGAAGTAGCTGAGCAGCACGCAGATTCCGTAACCCACCAGACCGCCCCAGGCACAGGCCATATAGCCGATGCGGGGCACAAAGATGACGTTCACAGCCACCAAGGCAGCGCATCCGATGGCGCTCATCACGGCACCCCACCACGTCTGTCCGTTGAGTTTGTACCAGAACGAGAGGTTGAAGTAAATGCCCATCAGTATCTCGGCCATCATCACGATGGGCACTGCGGGCAGCGCCTCGCGGTAGTCGGCCCCCATCAGGTATTGGAGCACGTCGATATAGCACATCACCGCCAGGAAAGCCAGCAGGGTGAACATGACGAAGTATTTGGTTGCCTGGGCCTGAGTCTCTTTGCTCTGCTTGTCGCGCTGCCCTTCCTTTTTGGAAGGCTCGCTCGACTTTGCTCGCGTTCCCATTCCAAAAACGAAGGGTTCATAGGCATAGCGGAAGGCTTGGGTGATGAGGGCCATAATCATGGCCAGCTTGACGCAGGCGCCGTAGATACCCAGCTGTATGCGTCCTTCGTCGCCGGGCAGCAGCTTGGGCAGCAGTATCTTGTCTGCCACCTGGTTGAAGATGCCCACGATGCCGAAGATGAGCAGTGGCCAGGCATATTGAAGCATGCGCTTCAATAGTTGGAAGTTGAAAGAAGAAAGATGATAATCTTTGAGTTCTTTGAGGAAACCGAAGGTGACGACGGCGGCGCAGAAGAGGTTGATGTAGAAGATGTATTTGACATTGTTGGCTTCGTCATACCAGGCCATCCAGGGCAGGTGGCTCCAGTGCGGCGCCACCAGGAAGACAAAGAGGTTCAGCGCCATGCTCAGCACGATGAAGGCCATCTTCAACGAGAAAAACTTCCAAGGACGCCCCTCCTGCCGCAGGCGGGCGAAGAGGATGGCCTGGAAGGCATCGAGCGCCACCACACATGCCATCGCCCGGATGTATTCGGGGTGGTCGGCGTAGCCCATGGCCGCACTGATGGGTTCGATGAAGGTCATGGTCAAGGCCAGGAACAGCATACACACCGTTCCCACCGCCGTCAGCACCGTGCAGAACACACTCCGCCGGTCGATGCCCTCGCGGTTGGAATAGTAGAAGAAAGTCGTCTCCATGCCGAAGGTGAGTATCACCAGCAGCAGCGCCGTATAGGCATAGACATTGGTCACCACTCCGTAACCGCCCGAGGCGGCACTGATATGGTAGGTGTATATGGGAAAGAGCAGGTAGTTCAGAAACCTGCCCACAATGCTGCTCAGGCCGTAAATGACCGAGTCGGAAAATAGTTTTTTCATTGACGACATGCTCTCCTAACGTATGCTGCACGGTTTTATTGTGTCGCCGGGGTTTTTCTTCGGTGGTTTTTTATTTTGATGCTTATAAAATAAAAAACAGGTAACGTCGTTAATAAAGCATTATGAGAATGTCACAATCTCTTGTAGTGCCGATGCTGGCACTGCTGTTGTTGTCCGGCTGTGGCCGCAAGGCCACGGTGCATCATCTGTCGGTGGTGCCGGAGCCGGTGTTCCTGGTGGAGAAGGAAAGTTTTTTTACCCTGCCCTCCAATCCCAAGGTGAGCATGGTCAATTTGGGCCAGAATTCGGCCACGGTGAAATATATCATGCGGTCGCTCCGCCATTCGCACATGCATCCGCGTCTGGTGGCGGTCTCTCGCGAGAGCGACATCGAGCTGCAACTCTACGACACCCTCAACTCCGAGTTGGGTGACGAGGGCTACCTGCTCGAGGTGCGAGGCAACGGTATCCGCCTTTCGGCCAATACCGAAATAGGCCTGTTCTATGCCTACCAGACATTGCTCCAGATTCTCCCTGTCGACGTGACGCGGGTACCCTATAGCAGTATAGCGTTGCCCGAATGCACTATCCTCGACTATCCTCGTTTTCCATGGCGTGGCGTGCATGTGAATCTCAGCGGCCATCCGATGTCGGTCAAGTCGATTAGGAAGTTGACCGACGTGATGGCTCACTACAAGATGAACCGGCTGTGTATCGACGGTGGCGTCTGGAACGAAGACACCTCGTGCTGGATGATTGACTCGTCGTTCTCCTACCGCCGTGAGGAGATGGAGGAGTTGCTTTCCTATGCTGCCACCATGGGAGTGACGCTGGTATGGGACAGCCTGCCCATGGCCTGCGCGAGTCTGCACGAAGGACTTGACAGTGCACGTGTCGGATGGGAAGTGGTGATGTCTCCTTCCGAATATTGGGATTTCGACCGCTACCAAGCCGACTCGCGTTATCAGCCGCAGGCCTCCGAAGGGGTGGTTACCTTGGGCCGGGCCTACGAGTTCGACCCTGTGCCCCTCGGCACCAATACTCATTTGGCCTCTATGATAGCCGGTGGGCAATGCCGTCTGCTGACCGACTGCGTCGACTCCGACCCGCAGGTCGAGTACATGCTCTTGCCGCGTATGCTGGCGGTGAGCGAATGCCTCTGGTCTCCACGTGACCAGAAGGACTGGAACCGCTTCCGCCGCAAGACCGAGGTGCAGAAGGACCGTCTCGAGTCCATGGGCTTTCGCTATTGCGAGGGCAGTTTTACGCCTCTCTTCTCGGCGCGTCGCGTCGACGACCATACCATGAATATCACTATCTCGACCGAGGTGCCCAACACCTATATCTTCTATACCACCGACCTGTCCACGCCCACCCGTCAGAGCAATATCTACCTGGGTCCGGTCAATCTGTCCCGCGGCACCCACATCAAGTTGCTGCCCGTCTACAAGGGTGAGGTGCGGGATTCGGTCTACGAATTTGTTATCAAATGAACCTGGACATAGACTACCTGCTCACCACATCGGACCCCGTGGCTGTGGATGCCTTGAAGGCCGAGGCATGCCGTCTTCGCGACGAGGTCTATGGCCGCAAGGTGTTCATGCGGGGACTGATAGAAATCAGCAACCATTGTCGTAACAACTGCCTCTACTGCGGCATCCGCCGTGACGCCCGTTGCCGTCGTTACCGCCTGGACAAGGAACAGATTCTCACCTGTTGCGCCGAAGGCCACCGGCTGGGTTTCCGTACCTTTGTGCTGCAAGGGGGCGAGGATGCCTGGTTCACCGACGAGGTGATGTGCGACATCGTGGAGAGTATCAAGCGCGACTTCCCCGACTGTGCTGTCACCCTTTCGCTCGGCGAGCGGGGACGCGACAGCTTCCGTCGCTTGCGCGAAGCCGGGGCCGACCGTTACCTGCTGCGCCACGAAACCGCCGATGCTGCACACTATGCCCTGCTGCATCCCTCGGAGATGAGTTTCGACCACCGCATGCAGTGCCTGCACGACTTGCGAGACCTCGGTTACCAGGTGGGTGCCGGCTTTATGGTAGGCTCTCCGGGCCAGACGCTCGAAACGTTGAAGAAAGACCTGCAGTTCATCGCCGACTTCCGCCCCGAGATGGTGGGCATCGGTCCCTTCATCCCGGCGGCAGGCACCCCCTTCGAAGACAAGCCGGCCGGCAGCGTGGAGCTGACTCTCCGGCTGCTGGCCCTCATCCGTGTAATACATCCGCGGGTGCTGCTCCCGGCCACCTCGGCGCTCGGCACCATGCACCCCACGGGGCGTGAGCGCGCCATCGCCTCCGGCGCCAATGTGGTGATGCCCAATCTCTCGCCGCAGGACACGCGGGCACTCTATGCCATCTACAACAACAAACTGTCTACGGGCAGCGAAGCCGCCGAGAGTGCCGCCGACATCAGGGCCCGCATGAAGGCCATCGGTATGGAGGTGCCGGTGGACAGGGGCGACTATAGTGTAAGAATTAGAAATTAGGAATTAGAAATTAGGAATTTGAGAATTCGTTAATTCGGGAATTCGTTAATTTAGAGGTTAGAAATTAGAAATTAGGAATTTGAGAATACGTTAATTTGGGAATTCGTTAATTTAGAATTTAGAAATTAGAATTTAGAAATCAGAAATTGGGAAACATGATTGAGACTATCAAACGTCTGGCCCATGCCCAGCGTGACGAGGTAATCGAGTGGCGCCGCTGGATGCATCGCCATCCCGACCTGAGTCAGGAGGAATACGGCACCATGGAATTCGTGGCCAACCGCCTGCGCGACATAGGGCTGGAACCCCGCACCGGGATTGGCAAGACGGGTGTCATGGCCATGCTGCACGGTGCCATAGCGCCCGACAGCTACTGCGTGGCGCTCCGTGCCGACTACGATGCGTTGCCTATCACCGAGTGTACAGGTCTGCCTTTCGCAAGCGAAAACCCCGGCGTGATGCATGCCTGCGGACACGATATGCATACCTGCTCGCTCCTGGGAGCCGCCAAGATATTGGTCCAACTGCGCGAACAGATACGGGGAAGCCTGATGTTCATCTTCGAGCCCAGCGAGGAGAAATATCCCGGCGGCGCCCGGATGATGATGGACGACGGCCTGTTCGACGAGGTGATGCCCGACGAGATATACTCGTTCCACTGCCTGCCCGAGATGGACTGCGGCAAAGTGGGCATGAAGAAAGGACGCTATATGGCCTCGACCGACGAGCTGTACTGGACCGTCAAGGGGCGTGGTGGCCACGGTGCCACACCGCACCTCAGCGTCGACCCCATCGTGGTGGCCAGCCATATTGTCATCGCCCTGCAGCAGGTGGTCAGCCGCAATGCCGCCCCCATGATGCCCACCGTGCTCACCATCGGCAAGATGGAGGAAGTGGGCGGGCGTACCAATATCATCCCCGACACGGTGAAGATGGAAGGTATCATCCGCACCTTCGACCCCCAGTGGCGACTCGACGCCCACGAGCGCATCCGCAAAATCAGCTGCGGCGTGGCCGAAGCCATGGGCGCCGAATGCGACCTCTTTATCGACTACGGCTATCCGCCTGTGATTAACGACGACGACTGCACACAGCAGGTGCACGACAACGCGGTCGCCTTCCTTGGAGCCGACAATGTCGAGTGGCTCGACCTGCGCATGACGGCCGAGGACTTTGCCTTCTTCGGGCAGAAGATACCGTCGTGCTATTTCCGTATCGGCATCCATGAGCCCGGCACCCCCTTCAGTAACCTGCACCGAGCCAACCTGATGGTCGACGAACGCAGCCTCGAGCTGGCCAACGGTCTGGTGGCCTACAACGCCATGATGGCGCTCAACAACAGAATCAAGAAAACCAATGGATAATACCAAAGAACTGGAGACCAAACCCATTGGCGGGTTGCTGTGGCAGTATGCGCTGCCTACGGTGGCCAGCCAGGTGGTGACGTCGATATATAATATTGTAGACCGTATCTTTCTGGGCAACAGCATCGGCGACGGCAAGATGCTCCTCGCCGCGCTCACCATCACCTTCCCCGTGATGAATATCATCCATGCCTTTGGCTCGCTGGTCGGTGCCGGCTCCAGTGCCCGCATGAGTATCGTGCTGGGCCGTAAGGATGTGCGGTGGGCCGAGAAGATATTGGGCAACAGCATGCTGCTCACCTTCTTCTTTGGCATTCTCTTCGTCACCGGGGGGTATCTCTGGACACACCCCATCATGCACCTCTTCGCCGAAGGAGCCTCCCAGCAGGTGATTGACGCGGCGTGCGAATACATGTATATCGTCCTGCCGGGTATGTTCCTCCTCACGCTGACCCTCAACCTCGTGGGTCTCATCCGCTCCTCGGGCTACCCCATGAAGAGCATGTGGATTATGGTCGGCGGAGCCGCGCTGAACATACTGCTCGACTTTGTCTTCATCCATGAATTGGGGTGGGGGATGCGTGGCGCCGCCTGGGGCACCACCATCTCGATGGCGGTATCGTCAGTTGTGGCTGTGAGCCACTTCCTGCTGCCGCACTCCTTCATCCGCTTCAAACGCCACGCCTGGGCGCCCAAGCTCTATATCTTCCGCAACATCCTGGCCATCGGCATCAGCCCCTTCTCGATGAATGTGGCGGCCTTCGCCGTGGTGGCGGTCCTCAACCGCCAGCTTATCCACTTCGGCGGCGACGACGCCATGACGGTCTACGGTGCCGCCAACTCGTACATGGGTCTGATATTCATGGTGCTGCTGGGCCTGTGTCAGGCCATGCAGCCTATCGCGGGCTACAACTACGGTGCACGCCGCAACGACCGCCTGAGGCAGGTCTATCTGCTGACGATGAGGGTCTGCGTGATTATAGGCATCGTAGGCTCGGCGTCGGCACTCCTCATCCCCCGCACCATCATCGGATGCTTCAATTCCGAACCTGAAATCCTCGCCATGGGTGCCCCCGCCCTGCGCTATCTTCTGGTGTTCTGTCCGTTGATTGCCTTCACGGTGACCAACTCGCAGCTCTTCCAGTCGATTGACCAGCCCTGGATTGCCATCGTCACCAGCCTCTCGCGCCAGGTCATCTTCCTGATTCCGCTGTCGCTCATCCTGCCCACCCTCTGCTATAACGCTACCGGCGACGGCGTTACCGGCGTATGGCAGGCCTGCGCCGTATGCGACGTGCTCGGCGCACTCCTCTCGCTGGTGCTGCTGCTGACCCATCGCCAGGTCTTCAGGTTGGGCTACGAACCCCCTGCCCGCAAACCCCGCAAGGAATTGGGACCGAAAAACAAGGAATAATCAGTATGGAGATTTACGACGACTATCCCCTCAAGGGGCTCAGCACCTTTGGTATCGACGTGCGGGCACGGCGCATCATGTTCCTGCGTGGCAGCACGCTGGACGAGCCGTTCCGTTTCATGTACGATGTGGAGGAACTGCTCAAAAGCGACTTCCGCCAGTCTCCTTACCTGGTCATCGGCGAAGGCAGCAATATGGTCTTTACCCGCGACTATGAGGGCACCCTCGTCAAGATTGGCGAGGCGACATTCCAAGGCGGCGACGACGGGCGTTACAAGTACCTCACCGTCGGTGCTCGTATGCTCACCGACGAGGTGGTGCGCATCAGCGTGGGCTACAAGTATTACGGTGCCGAGAACCTCAGCGCCATCCCCGGCAACATCGGGGCTGCGGTGGTGCAGAATGTGGGCGCCTACGGAGTGGAGATCAAAGACCTGGTGGAGTCGGTCGACGCCGTCGACCTCGTGAGCGGCAATCATCGCACCTTCAGCAACGAAGAGTGCGCTTTCGGCTACCGCACCTCCCTCTTCAAGCAGCAGCCGGGCCGCTGGCTCATCTGGCGCGTCAAACTGCGTTTCCACAAAGAGTTCCGCCCCATGCTGGGCTACAAGGCGTTGGCCGACGAACTCCAACGGCGTGGCATCGACGATCCCAGCCAACAGCAGCTGCGCGACATCATCACCGAGTTGCGCTGGAGCAAACTGCCCCGGCCCGAGGAATATGGCTCTGCCGGCAGTTTCTTCAAAAACCCCATAGTCGACGAGGCGTTGGCAACGAGTCTGAAGGCCGACTATCCCGAGATGCCCCTGTACCCTGGCAACAAGCTCTCCGCCGGCTGGCTTATCGACCGTGCGGGCTGGAAAGGCCGCACCCTCGGCCGTGCCGGTGTGTGGCCCAAGCAGGCCTTGGTGCTCTATAACACGGGCGGCTGCACAGGACAGGAAGTCGTCGCCCTCGCGGAGGCCATACAACAAGATGTGAAACAGAAGTTCGGCGTTCGTCTCGAACCCGAAGCGATAATAATTTAAACCTCCCGCCTACGGCGTAATCGATAAATCCGGAATCATCGGAATCGGATTGATGGATTTCCGCGAAGCGGGGAAAATAGAAAAGAATGGAGAAAGTAGAGAAATTCTGGCAGTGGTTTCAGGACCACAACGAGCAGTTGATTGCCCTGGGCGACCTCGACGAGAAGGAGCGCCAGGAGTTGGAGAATGCCCTGCAGTACCAGCTGACCAAGTATTGCGACGGCCTTGCCTACGACTTGGGCGAGCCCACCGCCAACGGGCGCACGCTGACCTTCACCGCCGAAGGCGACACCGACCTCTTCCGCTTCGTCGTCGAACTGGTCGACAACGCCCCCGACCTCGACTGGTGGGAGTTCGTGGCCTTCAAGCAACCCATGGGCACCGAACTCAAGGTGCGCTTCGACCAATACCTCTTCGATACCCGCAAGATGTATTTCCAACAGCTTGAGTGCGAAGAGGAACCCGACATGCTGGGCCTGCGTATCGCCGTTGATAAAGGTGATAGGTTAAAGGTGAAAGGTGAAACGGAAGATGGCTCTCAACTCTCACCTCTCACCTCTCACCTTGAAGAGGACGAGGATTTCCAAGTCGGCGTGTATGTCACCCTCGAAGCCCTCCTGGGCGAGTTCGACACCGCCACCCTGATTGGCTACATGGAGACCGTCCCTGTGCCCGCCGAACCCTTCAAGGCAGGCTTCCAGCCGCTCGACGACCTGCCCAAGTTTGTCGACTGGTTCAAAGCCAAACGCGACGAGTAGGTAGCCATGCCTACCTCGCAGGACCCTCGCTACCGCGGACGGCGCCGCACCTCGGCACAACGTCGTCTGGGTCATCTCCGCACTAACTATGCGGAGGATGACATAGAGGCTTTTTCCCGCGACCTTGAACGGTTGCGGTCGGTGTGGCCTGAGATCGTTCGCGAGGCCGACCGCAAGGCGGAAAGGAGGCAGGCCTTCAAGACCAACGGACTCATCTGCCTTGTCGTGATGGTACCCGTAACGGCTCTGCTGGTGTATCTCGTCCTTGACGGTGCCGCTCCATGGTGGTTCATACCTCTCGGACAGTCTTTCTTGTTGCTCTCTCTGTGGGTGCGTTTGCTAACTTTCCGTGGAGAAAACACCATGCTCCTTATCTATCGCGAGGCCGACCGGCGCGGCATCCGCTACAGCAAAGGCGACACGCCGCTGTACCACATTATGAACCGCCTCAACACCGACTACAACAGTCATCTTTGGAACCGACATTTCAATTGGATATGAAACGAATACTGACAATCCTCATGGCCTTGGTGCCCCTGGTCGCTGCGGCTCAGCAACTCGATTACCGCGCCACGCTTCAGGTGAAAAGCAGGGCGCAGGCCTACTCGCTCGCTCCCGACGGTCGCCTGTGGATGGCCACGCGTATGGGTGAGGTGTTCTATGCCGACAGCATCGGCGGCTTGTGGCATGTGGTGAAACTACCGATGCGTTCCAACGGAAGGGAAGACTATACCATCGACCACGTCTTCACGCCCGATAGCCATACCGTCGTGCTGGCGGGATACATCTATGCCCCCAACAACCGGAACTGCACCGGCAACTACATCATTAGCAGTGACGGCGGTCGCACATGGGACTTCCGCTCGCTGGACACTTGCATGGAATGGATTGACGACTCGTGGTGCACTCCCGACCGCCGCATCTGGATGGGTGGCCTCAGCGGACGCATGCTTTACAGCGACGACCATGGGCAGACCTTTCGCGTCATACACCGCACCGACACTGCCGGCGACCGTTTCGGCGCCCTCTGGCTTGACACTGCAGGGCAGCAGGGTATCCTCGCCGTGCTCGGCAACAAGCTATACCTCACCGACGATGGCTTCCGCAGCGTGCGCCGCATCGAGACTCCCAAAGGGCAGGGTGCCTTGGTGCTAGACAGAACGTCCAGGTACGGCCGCATTACAGGTACTTTCCAATGGCGGCAGTGGGTGTTTGTCAGCCAGGAGGGCCGCTGGTTCTACGCCCACCGCGACACATTGCAATGGCATCCCTTCCCGCTCACCTTCGGCAGTTGGGCGCTCTCGCCCGACGGCAACACGCTCACCGCCATGAGCGTCGAGGGACTGGTAATCATAG
>Ga0310786_10001978_pt1 | contig 32243 bp, 13 predicted proteins | sample AusTroGonzalo_MG_FD_203881 | JGI IMG/M metagenome (GOLD analysis project Ga0310786, IMG submission 203881) | Bovine rumen microbial communities from tropical cattle in Woodstock, Queensland, Australia - Gonzalo_03 (v2) (version 2) | ecosystem: Host-associated > Mammals > Digestive system >...
ACGACATGGATTATGAGCAGAATCATGAACTAATGAGGGTGCAAAATGAGAAAAATGTGAAATCGTCTCACAATTAGAGAAAATTAACTATTAATATTTGGACAAAAACATAGGAAGCGAGAAAAGGGTGGTTTCTTACCGAGAAACTACCCTTTTGTTTACTTGTGTCTAAAGTCCGCTAATAGAGCCCCAAATCCTTGGATTGAGCCAATCGATGCACACAGCAAAGAGATGCATCTCAAATGCATGAAGAAAAGAATCATACCTAAGGAGATGCCAAGTCCAAAGTGTGTTTGGACTTGGCAAGTACTTGGGTAGTACTAGCCTATATGCGTTGATTAAGATTGCACTTGTGAAACTATTATAATTAAAAGTCGTTGTTTTCTGTTCGAGCGATGATCTCGTTCTGAAGCTGCTCGGTCATGTCATTGAAGTAGTCGGAGTAGCCTGCCACACGGACGAGCAGGTCTTTGTAATCATCGGGCTGCTGTTGGGCATCGAGCAGGGTTTGGGTATCCACAATGTTGAACTGGATGTGATGACCACCCATGTTGAAGTAGGCGCGGATGAGGGAGACGAGTTTGCGCAGGTCTTCGTCGCGTTTTAGGAGCGATGGAACGAAACGCACATTCAACAAGGTGCCACCTGAAAGAGTCTGGTCGAGTTTGCCGAGTGACTTGATGACTGCTGTCGGACCGTGTGTGTCAGCACCATGAGCAGGCGATGTGCCGTCGCTGATGGCGAAATGTGCCATACGTCCGTTGACGGAAGCCCCACATACCGAACCGAAGTAGTTGTGGCAGGTGGTGGAGAGCATATTGAGCTGGGTCTTACCACCACGTGTATTGGGATGTCCTTCGATGGCTTTCACGAGGTCGTTATATACCTTCACAGCGATGCTGTCAGCATAGTCGTCATCGTTGCCGAAAAAGGGGGTGCGATTGAGTATGAACTGACGCTTTTTTTCGAGTTGACAGTTGACTGTTGATGGTTGAGCGTTATCGCCTCTACCCCAGTTGGTTGCTACTGCATTGAGGAGTTCGTCCATGGTGAACTTCTTGTCTTCGAAGACATGCTTCTTCAGGGTGGAGAGACAGTCGGTGATGGTGCCGAGACCAGTACATTGTATATAGGTGGTGTTGTAGCGAGCACCGCCGCTGTAGTAGTCGCGTCCACGGGTGATGCAGTCGTCGATGAAGAGCGAGAGGAAGGTGGCTGGAGCGTAGAGCGAGAACATACGCTCGATGTAGTTGTTCACTGCCAATTTGAGGTTGACAAAGTAAATCATCTGCTGGTGGTAAGCCTCGTACAGTTCCTCGTAGGTGCTGAACGTGCGTGGGTCGCCTGTCTCCAAACCGAGCTTCTTGCCTGTCATTGGGTCGATGCCGTTGTTGAGCGTGATTTCCAGAATCTTGGGCGTGTTCAAGTAGCCGGTCAGGATATAGGCTTCCTTGCCGAAAGCTCCCACCTCGATGCAGCCAGAGCAACCACCCTCGTTGGCGTCTTCCTGTGTCTTGCCCTGTCGCACCAGCTCTTTCGTATAGGTGTCGGGATTGAAGACGGACGGGTAGCCGTGACCTTGGCGAATCACTTTGGCGCCAGCCATCACAAACTCGTCGGGGGTCACCTTGCTCACATGGATGCTGAGACCTGGCTGCAACTCATGCAATTCCTCTTGAACCTCCAGTATGATATAGGAAAGCTCATTCACGGCGTTGTTGCCGTTCTTGTCGATGCCGCCGATATTGATGTTGGTGAAGTCGTTGTAAGTGCCTGACTCCAATGCCGTGATGCCCACCTTGGGAGGTGCTGGCTGGTTGTTAAACTTGATCCAGAAGCAGGAGATGAGTTCCTTGGCTTTCTCGCGAGTCATCGTGCCGTCTTCCAGCCCCTTCTTGTAGAATGGGTAAAGGTGCTGGTCGATGTGTCCTGGATTCATGCAGTCCCAACCATTCAGTTCCGTCACCGTGCCCAGATGGACAAACCAGTACATCTGTATAGCCTCCTGCATGTCGCGCGGTGCATGGGCAGGCACCCAGCGGCAGACATCGGCAATCTTACGAAGCTCTGAGACCCTCTCTGCCCTACGGGCATCTCCCCCATGATGGGGAGAACCATCCGGCAGGCCTCCCTCCTCATTACGGGGGAGGGTCTTCTCCAGTTCATCTGCCATCTTCTCTGCCAATGCTGCATGTCGCTCGGCGAAGAGGATGGCTGCATCGCAACTGATGTCCATTGCCTGCAGTTCCTGCTGCTTGTCGGTGGCTTCGGGGTCGTTGATGAAGTCAAGTTCTGCAAGGGTTTGGGCGATGAGTGCCTTGGTGTCAAGCAAACCACGATGGTACATCTTGCCGTCCATCGCTGTGTGACCACCTGCACGTTGTTCCATGAATTCAGTGAACACACCTGCATGATAAGCCTCTTCCCATTCCTTGCTCACGTGGCTGAAGATGCGTTCACGCTGGGTGCGACCTTCCCAATAGGGGATGACCTCACGCTCGTAGGTGTCGATGTCCTCCTGCGAGATGTAATAAGGCTGGAGTTCACGGTCATTCAGCGTGTGGAGATCTTCGACCGTATGACAAGTGAGTTCGGGGAATGTGGGCACTGCCTTGGGTTTCGGACCTCGTTCACCCACAATCAGTTCATCCTCTCCGATATAGATGGTTTTCTTCTTGCAAATCTCATAAAAGTTGCGGGCACGCAGGATGCAGTTAGGCATCTTGCCGTAGTTCTCCTTATAGAAGGCTGTTTCGATGAGTGCACGTTCGATGGTGAGCGTGGTGGGGGTGTCGATGCTCTGCTGATGCAGACGTTTCACGCGTTCGTTCATGCCACCTTCATTCTCTGGGTGTTGTAAAGCATAATTCATTTTGCTGTGCGGCGCACGCATAGCGATAGTCGTAGCCATATCGTTCTGTTTCTTTGTCAAAGTGGTGCAAAGGTACAAAAAAGAATTGAAGAATTGCTGTTTTTTTCATCCCTTATTTCAATTTTTCAATTTTTCAATTCTTCAATTCTCCAATTTTCCTTATCTTTGCAACCAAAACTAAAATACTCAACAAAGACAATGGCATTAAAGACTTTAATCATAGGTAGCGGTCCTGCTGGTTACACAGCAGCGATTTATGCTTCGAGAAGTTCCCTGAGTCCAGTGCTCTATGAGGGATTACAACCCGGTGGACAATTGACCCAAACCACAGAAATTGAGAATTTTCCAGGGTATCCCAATGGTGTTACAGGCGTAGAATTGATGGATGACCTCAGAAAGCAGGCAGAACGTCTGGGTACGGACATCCGATTTGGTATGATCACGAAGGTGGAACTGTCGAAAGATGGTTCCGTTCCTCACAAGGTGACCACCGACGATGGTACGGTGTTGGAAGCCCATACGCTGATCATCTCGACGGGTGCATCTGCCAAGTATCTGGGTCTTGCTGATGAACAGAAATATGCAGGACAGGGTGTTTCCGCCTGTGCAACTTGCGACGGCTTCTTCTACCGCAAGAAGGTGGTGGCAGTCGTAGGTGGTGGCGATACAGCATGCGAAGAGGCGCAGTATCTGGCAAGCCTCGCCAAGAAGGTCTATATGATTGTGCGCCGTGATGTGTTGCGTGCTTCTGATGCCATGCAGCAGAAGGTGAAGGAGGCGGAGAACATCGAAATCCTTTGGAACACGCAGACGGAGGGACTCTTCGGTGACAACGGCGTGGAAGGAGCACATCTGGTCGAAAACAAGGGTAAGGAAGGCGAGCGTCATTATGACCTGCCCATTGATGGCTTCTTCTTGGCCATCGGTCATCATCCCAACAGCGAGATTTTCCGTCCCGATGTGGAGGTGGATGAAAAGGGCTACATCAAGGTGCAGCATCCTACGACAGCCACCAACATCCCAGGTGTGTTTGCCGCTGGCGATGTGGCTGACCCACTTTACCGTCAGGCAATTAGTGCGGCAGGCAGTGGTTGCCATGCAGCGATTGACGCATTGCATTACTTGCAAGAGAAGGGCTTTCATTAAGGTATGAGAAGAGTATTGTTGATATTACTGACCTGCTGTTGTCTGGGGATAGCGTATGCCCAGCCTGTGAAGGTGGAAACTTCGTGGAAGGAAGTTTCGCCAACTGAGGCGGTCATTACCTTTGTGGCGACCATACAATCGGGTTGGCATATATACGGCACGGAAGATGTGAATGGGCCGACTCCCACCACGCTTACTGTTGAGAAGATTTCAGGGGCAGAACTGGCAGGGGCATTGAAGCCTACCACCATGCCCATCAAGCAATTTGAGGAGATGTTCGGCACCGATGTTTATTATTTTGAGAAGTCTGCCACATTCACACAAAAGGTAAAACTGTTGGGTGGTAAATACGAAGTGACGGGTTATTTGAAATATGGTGCTTGCAACGATCGGAGTTGCATGCCTCCTACCTCTGTTGAATTCACCTATACGGGTGAGGCGAAAGCACAGCAAGCGAAGGAAGAGCCCAAAGTCAAGCAAGAGGATGAGGTACGAGAGCAACCGCCCCTTGACCCCCAACTCTCAACCGACACCTCCAGTCTCTCACCAGCCAGCGACTCTCTTTCCGATGTCATTCCACCAGCTTATTCCATCTGGTCGCCTGTGACAGATCAACTTTCTTCTTATAACGAAGGAGGAAATTGCGACACCTCCAACACATCCCTTTGGCACATCTTTCTGTTAGGTCTTTTGGGTGGTCTTGTGGCGTTGCTAACCCCCTGTGTGTGGCCTATCATTCCGATGACTGTCTCTTTCTTCTTGAAAAAGGGGACGACCAAGAATTCCACATCCGAAGAGAAGGCCTTGGCTAAGAAGCGTGGCATTCGTGACGCCATCCTCTATGGTATCAGCATTGTTGTCATTTACGTGACGCTTGGACTTGTCATCACAGCCATTTTTGGTGCTTCGGCGCTTAATGACTTGGCTACCAATGCATATTTCAATATCTTTTTCTTCCTCATGCTGCTTGTGTTCGGCATTTCCTTCATCGGTGGTTTTGAGATTACGCTGCCGTCGAAGTGGAACACAGCTGTTGATCATAAAGCCAGCAGCACGACCGGTCTGCTCAGCATTTTCCTGATGGCTTTCACGTTGGTGCTGGTGAGTTTCTCCTGTACAGGTCCCATCATTGGTTTCCTGTTGGTGGAGGTGGTTACGTCCAGCATCGTGGGTCCTGTCATTGGCATGTTGGGTTTTGCTGTCGCCCTCGCTTTGCCATTCACACTTTTTGCTCTTTTCCCTCAATGGCTCAATGCTGTGCCCAAGAGTGGAAACTGGATGAATGTGGTGAAGGTGACGCTCGGTTTTGTGGAGTTGGCATTCGCCCTCAAGTTCTTCTCTGTGGCAGACTTGGCATACGGTTGGGGATTGCTTGACCGCGAAGTATTCCTTTCTCTTTGGATTGTACTGGCAGTCCTCTTGGGTGCTTACTTCATTGGCTGGATTCGTTTTCCGCATGATGAAGAGGAATATGATGAACAGGGCAATGTTATCCTTCACCAGAAAACGTCCATTCCGCGTTTCTTTATGGCGCTCATTGCTTTTGCTTTTGCCATCTATATGGTACCAGGTTTGTGGGGCGCACCCCTCAAAGCCATCAGTGCCTTTGCTCCGCCGATGAAGACGCAAGATTTCAATCTGTTTTCAGAGCAGGAGGTGAAACCTATGTTTACGGATTATGAGGAGGGCATGAACTATGCGCAAGCGCATCACAAGCCCGTGATGATAGACTTTACGGGTTATGGTTGTGTGAATTGCCGAAAGATGGAGGCTGCTGTCTTTACTGACCCGACAGTGGCGGACATCATGACTCAGAAATATGTGCTCATTCAACTTTATGTGGATGAGAAAACACCTCTCCCCGAACCCATCGTGGTGACAGATAATGGGAATGAACGCAAGTTGCGCACCGTTGGTGATCAGTGGAGTTATCTGCAATCTACCAAGTTCGGTGCCACCGCTCAGCCGTTCTATGTCCTGCTTGACAACGATGGTAATCCCCTCGAACGCAGTTACTCCTACGACGAGGACATTCCCAAGTTCCTCGAATGGCTCAACAGCGGTCTTTCCCGCTATAATAACTCTAACCCCTAAACTCTCAACTCTCAACTCTCAACTCTCAACTCTCAACTCTTACTCCTAACCCTAAAACTTTACAACTATGTATTTAGACGGTAATCTTTATATCGCGCATTGCGCTGATGGCCCTATCAATCTGATAGGCAAAATGTGTAATCGTCATGGTCTCATCGCTGGTGCGACAGGTACAGGTAAAACGGTCTCTCTCCAAGTGCTTGCCGAGACGTTCAGCCAGGTAGGTGTCCCTTGTTTCATGGCGGATATGAAAGGCGACCTCTCTGGTATTTCACAGGCAGGAAAGACCTCTTCCTTCATTGAGAAGCGTCAGGTGGAATTTGGCATTTCCGACCCACAGTATCAGGCTTGTCCTGTACGTTTCTACGATGTGTTTGGCGAACAGGGCTTCCCCATGCGCACCACTGTATCCGCTATGGGACCTCAGTTGTTGAGCCGATTGATGAATCTGAGCGATGTGCAGAGTGGTGTGCTCAACATCGTCTTCCGCATTGCCGATGACAAGGAACTCCTGCTTATCGATCTGAAGGATTTGCGACTGATGCTTGACTTTGTGGGTCAGAATACAGGTCTCTTCACAACCGTCTATGGAAATATCTCTCCTGCTAGCATTGGAGCCATCCAGCGTGCTGTATTGGAGATTGAGAGCGAGGGGGGTGACAAATTCTTTGGTGAACCCGCCTTCGACGTGAATGACCTCATTGATACGGAGGATGGAAAAGGTGTGATGAGTGTGCTTGCTGCTGACAAACTCATGCTCAATCCGAAGCTCTATTCCACCTTCCTGCTTTGGTTGATGACGGAGCTTTATGCTACCTTGCCAGAAGTGGGTGATCAGGAATTGCCCAAACTCGTGTTCTTCTTCGATGAGGCACACATGCTTTTCGATGGCACTTCCAAAGCGATGGTCGATAAATTAGAGCAGGTCATCCGACTCATCCGTTCCAAGGGCGTGGGTATCTATTTCATCTCGCAGTCACCTTCTGATATTCCAGACACCATTCTTGGACAGTTGGGTAACCGCATCCAGCATGCCCTTCGTGCCTATACACCGAAAGACCAGAAAGCGGTACGTGTGGCTGCTCAGTCTTTCCGTGCCAACCCTGCGTTCAGCACAGAACAGGCGATTATGGAATTGGGTACAGGTGAAGCACTCGTATCTGTGCTCGATGAAAAGGGTGCACCGACCATCGTACAGCGTGCCAAGATTCTCTTCCCGCTCAGCCAGATTGGTGCCATCACAGAAGGTCAGCGTCTCGATATTCAGAATGCTGCACCTGAACATATCCAGGAGTATGCAGATTACTTCGACCGCGAGAGTGCCTATGAGGTGCTGATAGCTCAGAAGGAGCAGGAGGATGCCGAAGCGGCAGCCATGCTTCGTCGTCAGGAAGAAGAAAAACAGCAGAAGGAGGCAGAGAAAGCAGCTGAACGTCAGTTGAAAGAACAAGAACGTCAAATGCGCGAAGAGGAAAAGGAGGCTGAGCGTCAGCGTAAGGCTGAAGAAGTGGAGGCGCTCCGTCGCCAGCGTGAGGAAGAGAAAAAGATGCGTGATGCTGCCCGCGAAGAGGAGCGTCTGCGCAGGGAACAAGAGAAGGAGGCCGAACGTCTGCGCAAGGAGCAAGAGAAAGAGGCTGAACGTCGTCGCAAGGAAGAAGAGAAACTGGCGAAAGAGAAATCGAAATCCTCCAGCATGTGGAAGCGCACCATCTTTGGTACCCTCATTGGCGCTGTGCTTGGTTCTGTGGGTCATCAGGTGGGCACCTCAGTCGGTAAGAAGATCACGGGCAATACCTCATCTCGCAGCACTTCCACCAAGAAGAAAACCTCCTCGACGTCCAAGAGAAGTTCCTCTTCAGGTTCTATCCTTGGCTCAGCCGCCAAGACTGCTGCCAACACCGCAACCCGCAAGGTGACCAACGAGATTCTGAAGAACATCTTCAAATGATTGCCATTGGAAAAGAATTGTATGAAACGTTTGATGGTCATCGTTGTGTGTTGTTGGGCGGCGCTGTGTGTGTCGGCTCAGTTGGATGTGCAGCAGAGGGCTGACTCGATTGTGAAGTACCAACTGAAGTCGGGCGGATGGCCGAAGAATCAGGACTGGCTGAAGGGACCCAACCCGAAGGAGGCGAAGGAGTGGATGAAGAAGGGCATAGGTTCTACTATTGACAATGGGGCAACCACCAAGGAAATGGAGACGTTAGCCAAGGCGCTGGAACAACTGGACAGGATGGTGGCGGAGAACTCTCATTGGTTGGACAAGGAAATGGTGAAGGACCGGAGAGAGCGCTATACGGAGGCTTTCAATCGTGGTTTGGAATTCTTCTTGGACATGCAATATGACAATGGCGGTTTTCCGCAGTTCTATCCTGCTAAGAAGAAGGAGGCCTATACGGCACAGATCACTTTCAATGACAATGCGACAGTGAATGTGCTCCGCTTGATGAAGGGGGTGCTGGAGAATGATGAGAAGTTCCAGCATGTGGTGGTGGAGAAGTCCATCAAGAAGAAGTGTAAGGTGGCGTATGAGAAGGGAATTCAGTGTGTGTTGGATTGCCAGATTCGTGTGGATGAATCGGGTAGGGTGCTGGAATACGGAACCGAGGCATGGAAATCGGGCAGGCGGACAGTGTGGTGCCAGCAGCACGACTGGAAGACTTTGGCGCCTGTGCAGGCTCGTGCGTATGAACTGCCTTCCTATACGGGGAATGGTGAGACGTGTGCCATTCTTGAGTTTCTGATGGATGTGGAGCATCCGTCGGCAGAACTGAGAGAGGCTGTGAAGTGTGGTGTGGAATGGTTGGAGGCGCATGTGATGAAGGATGTAGCTTTGGAACGTTTCAGAGATGAGGAAGGACGGGAGGATGTACGTCTGGTGCCTCGCCAGAATGCGGAGTTGTGGGCAAGGTTCTATGATCTGGAACGGGCGGAGCCGATGTTCTGCGACCGAGACGGTGTACCACGCAAGAAGCTTGAGGAAGTGGGGTATGAACGTAGAACTGGTTACTCATGGGTGGGTGAAGACCCGAGGCGTGTGATTGAGAGGTATAAGGGGATGAGGTGAGAGGAAACCTTGTCAATGGATAATAGTTGAGCAAAGTAATAAAATCATCGCAATATTTAAATTAAACAAATTGAATTATGGCAGAAAACAATCAGCAGCTTCAGATTGAGCTGAAGCCCGAGGTGGCTGAGGGTATCTATTCAAACCTCGCCATCCTTACCCATTCAAGCAGCGAGTTTGTCGCTGATTTCATCCAGATGATGCCTGGCATGCAGAAGGCGCAGGTGAGAAGCCGTGTGATTATGGCTCCAGAACACGCAAAACGTCTGCTTATGGCCTTGCAGGACAATGTGCAGAAGTACGAGCAGCAGTTTGGCACGATTAAGTTGGTGCAACCTCAGCAGAATGAGGCCAGAACAATCGCTCCTTTCACCATCAACAAGGGTGAGGCATAGAATAGAAAATCATATCAACGCTCTTTAATCAAAGGAAGCATGTCGGTAAAGATATGCTTCCTTTTTAGTTGTGAGCATTTTTTACGATGGTTTTCTATAAAAATAAAAAGGAAAAACACACAAAACTTGAATGCTTTAGCAATAATGTTAAAAAAAATGAGAAATTATTTTTTCTTTTCGAAAGATATTCCTATTTTTGCACCGACATCAATCCTATACTACCTATATATACAAATCTCAAGTAGAAAGAGTCGTCTAGTCGTTGTCAAACGATTTGTTACACCTTTGGACTTATAATTTAACACTAATAACTAAATACAAAAAACGATGAAAACAACCATTACACGTGTATTGGCGTTAGTTCTTCTTGCTATAACGGGAAGCATCGCCGCAAATGCTGATGAGGCTATTGTGCCTTATGGTCAGTTCTCCAATCAGGCTTGGACAGCTAAGTATTATTATGCGCTTATCGGTGATGAAGGTCCGGCAGCCGACTGGTATGCCGCCGATTTCGATGACTCCGCTTGGGAATCCATCCAAGGTCCGATTAGTCTCACAGAACCTTATGAAACCTATCCTCCTCTTTCCTATATTGGAACAGCGTGGAAGGCGGAGAAATCTTCGTATTGGGTTCGTCGTCATTTCACGGTCAATGAGCTAAATCATGATAGTTATGTGTTTTATGTCGCTCATGACGATGCCTGCACTGCCTATTTGAATGGCATCCAGATTTATACGAATAAAAACGCCACCAAGTATCCTGCTTACAACACTGTTGTCATAACAGGAGATGCGCTGAACTCCTTGAAAAAGGGTGAAAACGTTTTGTCTGTTTATGTCAGTGATACAGGTGGCGGTATGGCTTTGATAGATTTTGGACTCAATGGTAAAGATCTGAGCGATATCGTGACACAAAGTGATGTGCCTGTGACTTTTACGAACGATGCCACTTATCAATGGGAGGTGAATGCTGCTGGAGAAGCCCTAACTACAAATTGTTCAGTGCGATATTCCACATCATGGATGACGATGCAATATAACTCTACTTATCGTACAGAACTCATGTTCGACTGGTACTCATATAATTATTCGCAGCATGTGCCATTGGAAATTTATATTGATGGTGTGCTTGCTGGTAGCATCAGTAGCTCGTCGTGGAATACTACACGTTTCTATATTGACGCAGGTGACCATGTTATAGCCTTCCGCGATTCAATCGGTAACTACAGCCGTTCTGACAACCGAAGTGGTGTAAGAAATATCAAGGTTAGGGAGATCCTTCCTTTAGAAACAGCTGTGTTGACAGAGAAATCTCAACCGATAACGTTTGTCAATAATGACACATACCCATGGACAATAGAGGATGGATATATACAAAATGGCAACTATGGAAGAGCTAAAACTACTTCTCGGTTCTCCACGACCTTTACAGTAGATAAGACTTCAAAATTTAGTTATGAATTGGCCATTTCTTCCAGTTCGTCAAATGCTAACACTATTAATATCTATGTAAATGGCATTCTTTGGGACTATTATACTGCACAGAGAGACTGGACTAAAGATGTGATAGGATTGGAACCGGGAACCTATACAATAGAATGGGTGGATACTTTGACTAATACTTCAAGTGTCTATTATACGAGAATTCGAAACATCGAATTATGCAATAACTGGATTGATGTGGAACTGGCCTCTGCTGGTACTTTGGGATATGAAGTATTATATAAGGGTCAGATAGAAGGTACGGCCGATGTACTTACCGATGTGGAATTTTTGAAGGTGAAAGGTCCGATGAATGCTGCTGACTGGACGGATATCAAGAATATGACCAACTTGATAGCTCTTGATTTGAGTGAGGCTCAGCTTACGGAAATTCCCAACAATGCATTCGATGGTAAGAGCCTAATTAATAGCGTTATTCTTCCAGAAGGCATCACACGTATCGGCGACTATGCTTTTAGGGGAACTCATGTGCGTCGTATCGTGATCCCATCGACGGTTATAACCATCGGCAAAAATGCATTTGTGAGCACACCTCTTCAATATGTAACATTCTCAGAAGACTCGCAGATAGAGACGATTGGCAGATATGCTTTCCAAGATTTGAAAGTTCTTCAAAGTGTTGATTTCGGCAATATGTCAAAGTTGAAGACTATTGGTTATGCCGCTTTTGCTGATTGTGGTCAACTGAAAGAGTTTATCATGCCAAATTCAGTAACGGATTTAGGCTATTATATGTTCAATAACAATGTATCCATGACGAAACTCCATTTCTCCGATGCATTAACCGAGGTGCCTGATATGGCTTGCCGTAATTGTACAGCTTTGGTAGATGTTCATTTACCAATTAATGCTGAAATTATCCACAGAAATGCTTTTGAGAGTTGTACCGCTATGCGCGAGATAGATATTCCTGAAACTGTTAATGCAATTCATTTCCAGGCTTTCTATAACAGTGGACTTGAATCTGTCAAGCTGCCTATAAAGCTTTCAGTTTTAGGTCATCAAACATTCCAAGGATCTAAGAATCTGAGACATGCAGAATTGCCCTCTTTTGTGAATTCAGAAAGTTACAGTTATGTCAATAGTTACAATTATTGGGGTGAGGACAGCCATTATTGGTCCACAGCCTCGTCTGGCTTAAGTAATGTATTCCAAGATTGTCCTACGATTGAAGAGATTGTGATGCGTGCAGCAACTCCTCCTGCGGTTCGTAGTGATATTGTGAATGGCAGTGCCAATGCAAAGAAAAATATCACACTGATTGTCCCATCCTTCTCAGTGGTGAATTATAAGCTTGACACCTATTGGTATCAGTTTGGTACTATCACAGAAGGTGACGATGTAGACTATTGGAAACTGACCTCTCCTCTGATGCTGACCAACAACCGCCGTATGCAGGGTAAGCCCGATGTGGATCTCTACTATGGTGGACAATTGACGGTGGGCGGCGATGCACCAATGCCAATGGCTCAGTTCAATATGTTTATCAACGAAAGCGACCCTGGTCGTTTGTTGAATACTAGCGAAGCCCTAACTGCTGATGGTGCTGCGACCAAGTTTGCTGTGGATGCCAACAAGTGGTATTTCTTCACACCGCTTTATGACGTAGCTATCGCTGACATTGTTATCAGCAACGATGCAAGCTATGTGTTCCGTTACTACGATGCTCAGAACCGTGCCGTTAATGGTGCTTCTGGCAGCTGGAAGAACGTGGACACAGACAAGCTCATAGGTGGTCAGGGCTATATCTTCCATTGCAATAAGGCATGTGTGATTACCTTCCCTGCTAACGAAGAGGCTAAAGCAAGGCTGTTCGGCACGACTGACGTGACGCTTCCGCTCGTTGTAAACGAATCAACCTCTACGGCTAATCGTTCGTGGAACTATGTGGGTAATCCATTCCCCTGCTATTATGATATCTACTACATGGATTTCACAGCACCAATCACCGTTTGGACTGGTTCTTCTTACAAGGCGTACTCAGTTGCTGACGATGAGTTTGTGCTTCGCCCCATGCAGTCCTTCTTCGTTCAGAAGCCCGATGCAGTTGATCAGATTATCTTCCACAAGGAGGGACGCCAACTGACCACTTCAATTGCAGCACATACAGCAAATGCCCGCAGTTTGGACAGACCAGAGCGTTATCTTTTCAATCTTTCGATTTCCAACGAAGAGCAGCAGGACGAAACACGCGTGGTCATCAATAACGAAGCATCGTTGGACTATGAGATAGCACGCGACGCTGCCAAGTTCATGAGTTTCGAGGCTGATGTTCCTCAAATCTACACGATAGATGAAGAAGGCAATGGCTATGCCATCAACGAACGTCCAATGGACGATGGTCGTGTACAGTTGGCCTATTATGCAGGTCAGGAAGCCACTTATACGATTAAAGCCCAACGTGCTGACGGACAGGTTTATCTGTATGATGCAGAAGAAGATCAAACCGTTGATTTGACCAAGGAAGACTATACCTTCCAGAGCGGTGCTACCAGTGGCTACAACATGAGCCGTTTCTTGCTGACCTTCAAGACTGCCGGTGGTGAAGCTACCGACATTATCGCAGTGGAAGATGAAGCAAAGGACGATAACGCAATTTACGACTTACAAGGACGCAAGGTTGAAGTGCCAGGAAAGGGTATCTTCATCCAGAATGGTAGAAAGGTTGTGTACTAATCATTGTATTCAGTATGCGAACCTAATCATGAATTGTAAATCCTTAAAAAGTCAACAACTATGCGAAGTAACAAGTATATACTCTTCGTGCTGGCACTCATTGTGAGTGTCGGTACGTGGGGGCAATACAATCCTTCGAATCCGGCCGAGCCTGGAGCGCCCATAAAACAATATGTTCTGACGCTTGAGGCCGACCCTTCGGGGGGAGGCAGCTTCAACCTGAACGCGACGTCGAACCATGTGGCAGACGAGACGTTCTGGGTGCAGGCTAATACCGCCTCCAACTTCACCTTCGTGGAGTGGACATTGGACGGGGAAGTGATATCCACCAACTACCGTTTCCAATACACGATGCCTGCCCATGATGTGAAGCTGATTGCCCATTATCGTTATACCCCTTCGAACCCGACCGAACCCAGCGAGCCCAACCTTCCAGTGAAGCCCGTCTATTCCAATCTGTGGCTTACAGCCCAACCTTCGGGTAGTGGTAGTTTCAACATCACTTCTGGCACCAGTTACGAGGTGGGTTCTTCTGTACGGGTTCAAGCCAACCCTGCTTCGAATTTCACCTTCGTGAATTGGACACAGGATGGCGAGGTCATCTCAGAGAGCCGTGCATTCAACTATGTGATGTCGGCAGGTGCAGATGCCAACCGTTTGGTGGCGAATTTCACTTACACCCCCGGCAGTCCAGGTGAACCAGCGGTTCCGAAAATCTACCATCGTGTCTATCTGATGGCTGATCCTGTTGGCGGTGGCTATTTTAGCCCCGAGAGTGGTAACCAATTTGAGGAGGGTACCCAACAGACCTTCCGTGCCTACAACAACCAGTGGTACACCTTCCAGAACTGGACCATCGATGGCGAGGTGGTATCTACCAGCAGCAACTATACAATGACAATCCCAACAAAGGATGTGACACTGACTGCACACTATACTTATAATTATAATCCGGGTAATCCCAACGAGCCGGGACCATCAACGACGAAGCATCTAAGCATCTATGGCATGACAGCTAATGGTGTGCGCAGTCAGACCGTCGTCTATCCTGTCTTTCTTGAGAATACGGAGGATGTGTATGGTGTGACAGTGGTGATTCGCTTTCCAGAGGGCTTTACAGTCAATGCTGAAAGCACAATGCTTGCAGAACGTTCTGCAGGTCATACTTTGAATGTAGTGCCACTTGACAATAATGCCTATCGTTTTGACTTGACGGCTACAAATGTGCTGACAGGTCAGAATGGTGAAATCTTTAATGTGCCAGTTACGATCAGTGCAGACTGCAACCCCGATCAGAGCTATCAGGTGGTGATGACCAATGCCGCTCGTATCAATCTGGACGGTTCGAAAGAGGTGATTACCCCCCGTAACGGTTACATCTTCGTGGAGGACATCAAGGAGGATGGTCTCTTTGCCCAGTTTGTGTATGAGAAGTTGCAGGGACGCGTACAATTCAATAATCTTTCATCGGAAAAGGCTGTTCGCTATCAGTGGGACTTCGGTGATGGTAGCAGCAGTACGGAGAAGAACCCGCTACATGTCTATGCTGCTTCAGGTTACTACGATGTGACGTTGACCGCATATGGACAGGTGGGTAGTGACGTGGCCAAGATGACGGTGCTCATCAATGATGAAACCACATGGGTGGTCAATGGTGTGTTCTTCCTTGATACTGAGGTGAAGGGCGTGCGCTATTTCGCTTCCGCTCAGGATCTCTTTAACTATATGACAGCCAGACCTATCACTGGCGACTTGAAGATATCCGTCAAGCCTGGCACGACATTTGATTATGCCCTGACGGAGGAGAATGTTGGAAAATTGACATACATCCAGTCACAATTGGCGAGCGGAGATTATATACTGACCATTGATAAGAATGGTGAAGGAACGACTCCTGTGCTGAACTTTGGTGTGGAAAATGGTACCATCGATGATGATGTGGTGGAACTTTTCGTCAAATGGGCTCAAAACATGGTGTGCGATGATGTCAAGCTTCAATTGTGGGGCATCGGCTTCAATTCGACGAAACTGGATCAGCTGAAAGAACAGACGGTGTTCAGTGGATATCCAACAGTGGAAGTGGACTTCGCTCCTGTGAGCCAAGACCTCACTTTCACATGGACAGCAACATCCGATACGGACACGGCTACAGGTTATCAGACGTCAGGTACAGGCAATATCCCTTCCATGACCATTGAGAGCGGCAGTGCTACAGATTGCCACATTATATATAATATAGTGGCAAGCTATCAGGGTACGAAGTTCTGGGAAATGACACACGCCATTACGGTACAGCCCACCTTGGAGGGTGAGTTCTCCCAACTGCTACCAGCTGATGAGACTGTTATGGAAACGACTACTGTGACGCTGTCATGGAGTCCCATCAAGCATGCCGTTTATGATGTCTATCTGTGGAACGCCGCTAATCAACGTCCTACAACACCAGTTGCAGAGGGCATTACAGACTTGAGCTACACCTCCAAGAACTTCTGTCAAAACAAACGTAGCTACAAATGGCAGGTGGTTGCCCGAAATGGTTTACAGGAGATGGCCAGTGACATCATGAATTTCTCTGTCAGATTGCTGCCAGACCTGCATGTTTACGATTTGCGGGCGACATCCATTTTGCAGGCAGGAGAGACCGTTACCGTAGAATGGACGGTGCGAAACGATGGTGCTGATGCTCCTGAAGACCAGGGTTGGCAAGATAAATTGTGGTTAGTGCCAGATATCTATGGGGGAACCAACCAGAGCACATGTAAGTTACTGGCTACTGTACCCAACGTCAAGACGCTGGCTGCCGGTGAGGAATATACAGGACGTGCGGAGATCACCTTCGACGATGAAACTTATGGTAATTATTACTTGTTGGTGGCTTCTGATATGAGTTCAGTTACACAGATAGATTGGCCTGCTATTGGAGGAACCATTGTGAATCCCTATCAGCCAGTCTATGGAGGTAATGCTGAGCAAGGCACTTATCCATATCTCTATGCCAATACCGTAGCTGCAGGCAACCAACTGAAGGAAGAAGGGGAGACGACCATGCGCAGCGATAACTTCTTCTATTGGAAGGTGGAGATTGCTCCTCCAAGTGTGAACGAGGCAGATTGGCTCATCTTGAAAGAGGCCTATCAGGAAATGGGCAATGGACAGGGATGGACCACACCTTGGGACTTTAATTCTGAATTGCGCTCCATCTTGGGATTGCCGGGCGTGCAATTGAGAGCAGGTCGTGTGGTAGGTATCAATCTGTCAGAAAAGAATGTGTCGGGTACATTCCCCACAACGCTTCTGAAACTTGCTTGTCTGGAAACCTTGAATGTAGGGAACAATCATTTGACGGGTGATCTTGGTCAGACGATGAAGACCTTTATGGAAGCAAATCCTGATTTGGAAGTGTCTGTTAAAACCCTCAATGTGGAGAATAGCAATTATTCTGGCAACATTGGACTGTTCGCACAGTATTTTCCACATCTTGAATCTCTGAATGCCCAAGATAATCAGCTTGAGGAAGTTTCTCCGATGATTGCCCCGACGGTAACTAACCTGAGTCTGGGCAGACAACAGATTGACAAAACCATCAACATCCACTTGAACACGCTGACGGCAGAAGGCTTGCTTGCTCAAGTGCCAGGGATTTTGCTTTACAATCATGCCAAGCAGACTTATTCGACTAACATCAATCTGCTCTGCACGACGAAAGATCAGTCGTGGGGACTGCAGTTGACTTGTCAGAATGGGGAAGTGACCATGCCGTATGTGACGCCACAAAACGCCTACTATGGAAAGAGTGGTGACATCCTCAATGTGGCAATGGTGAATGCTAAGCGTGAGTTGGAGGGCAGCACTTTCAATATGAAGATGGAATTTGCACAAGGCGACGCCAACTTTGATGGTAACACCAATGTGTTGGATCTCCAAACCATCATCAATTATGCTTTCGAAGATTATAAAGACCGTCCGTTCAATTACACAGCGGCCAATCTCTGGAAAGACGAAGTGATTAATGTGCAAGATGTGGTGAAGATGACCGACATCCTCCTTACGATTGATGATGATGCGGCAGACAGTCGTAGATTGCAAGAAGCTGAAACAGATGAGATGGAACTCCAAGCATCAGAAGCCTGCATTTATATGAAGCAGGGACAGGTGTGGATTGATACGGAGATTCCTGTGGCTGCCTTCGAATTGACACTTCGCAATTCCAATGATGTCACTCTCAATGCTCAATTGGAGGAACTGGGCTTCACCTGTCGCAGCAACACCCGAAATGGTGTTACTCGCATTGTGGGTTATTCCATGAACGGAGCCAAGTTACCATTAGGTGAGACGGCTGTCGCTTCTACCAAGACGGTTCAGTCATGGGTAGGTGATGCGGCTCTCTCCAATGCTGACGCAGAGATGATTTCTGTTCGATTGGTTTCTGGCGAAGCCACTGGAATCGACGAAATAGAAGGAACCGAAGAAGACGAATCTGACGCCGTGTTCTACGACCTGCAGGGGCGTCGTGTTGAGACTCCAACTACGGGCTTGTACATTCAGCGTTCCGTTGACGGAAAAGACAAGAATAGTCGAAAGGTATGGATTAAGTAATTATCAAATAAAGTATATATATGGAACTATCATATAAAACAAGATATTGGCTTTTGTCATTGCTGATGCTGTTGTCTGTGACTGCGTGGTCACAGCAGAAGAATGTGCTCAGCATCTCTGACGCCAAGGTGTCGATAGGAGACGCGCAACTGCCTGTCGCCATCGAGAATACCGATGAGATTGTGGCGGTGCAGTTTGACTTGACGCTGCCGTCCACCATCTCGGCTGGTACTGAGGCTGTAGTGACCAATCGCTGTGATGGTCATACCGTCATCATCCGTAACATAGAGGCGACACGTTACCGTGTGATGCTCTATAGTGATGACAATCGCCCATTGATAGCACAATATGGAACAGTACTCTATGTGCCTCTGAATATCCCACAAACAGTGGCAGATGGCAGCGAACTTCCTCTCGTCATCAGCAACGCCACACTGACTGTGGCTTCGGGTGAGAATGTGCTGACAGAAACGAAAACAGGTAAACTCATCGTCTCGATGTTGCCCGATCTCACGGTGATGAACATTGCTCCAAGTGTGCAGGGTGATGCCGAAGCTCTGACCATCACACCAGGTGATCATTTGTCACTTTCTTGGCAGGTGCAGAATGTGGGTGAGGCAGCGACGAAGGGTGGCTGGAGTGAGCAAATCATGGTTGTGAACAAGCGCGGAACTGTGACCAAACTGATAGGTACTGTTTATCAGCAGGAGATACTTGCTGCAGGAGCTGTGATGAGCCGCCAGGCTGACATCATCGTACCACAGTTGCTTGGTCTCGAAGGCGATGCCTATGTGCAAGTACATATCGTCGCCACCAGTGAGACGGGAGAATCAACGCTCGCTGCCGGTAACAACACTGCACAATCTGAGGATGTGTTCACGGTCAGCAAACGACTCTTTGTAGAACCGAATCCTATCCGTATTGTGGAGAACTCCACATCACGCGTGGCCGTCAAGGTGAGCCGTAGTGGTGATTGGAATACCGAACAGACCTTTATGCTCAGCACCAATGGTGACACACGTGTCACGTTGCCTTCTCAGGTAACTATGCCTATAGGCCAGTCGGGTGCTATTGTCTATATGACGGTGAGAGACAACAGTGTGCTTGATGACGATGACATTGTGATGATCACAGCCAAAGGTAATGGTTATGCCGATGCCCAAGGGGAATTGACCATTGAGGATAATGAATACCCCAATCTCACATTGACTACATCGAAGTCGGCTGTGACCGAGGGTGAAACCTTCCAACTGACCGTCACGACGAGCCGAGTTCCCAAGGAGCCCGTCATCGTGACCCTTGCCAGTGAGAACGCCAAGCGTTTCACCTTCCCTCAGACTGTCACCATACCGGCAGGTGAGACATCGGTAACTGTTGATGTGGAGGCAGTGGATGATGAAGCACCCAGTCTGGAGCTGGTGAATGCTTTCACAGCATCAGCCCTTAAGTATAATAAGGCTGAGGTCAACGTTGTCTTATATGACAATGACCTGCCAGTCCTCGAGCTGCAGCTTACCCCAACGACAGTTCAGGAAAGTGCTGGTGTGATGGCTATAGCTGGTGTGCTGCGCCGTACTACCAATACAAATAGCAAGATCACCGTTAAGTTGACTGACGATGCTGATGGTGGCCTCTATTTCGGTAATCGCACATTGGAATTGGCCAAAGGTACAGAGGAAGTCCACTTTAATTTCGGTCCTGTGGATAATGCCACCGTTGACGGTGACCGCACCTATACCATCACGGCTGCAGTATGGTTGTCATCGTGCAGTTGTGGTGCCTCATCAAACGAATCGGCGGGTTATGTTACAGCTCAGGTGAAGGTACTTGACAACGACGGTGCAGCCTTAAGCCTTTCCTCTTCGCAGAGTACGGTGAAGGAAGGAGGTACGACCTCGCTCACTGTGAGCCGCAACACTACCGACACCTCGTCACCGCTCAATGTCACGCTCAGCAGTAACTATGAAGAAGGATTGACCTACCAGCATACGGTAACGATTCCCGCTGGACAGCAGTCGGTTATGGTAGAAGTGGCCTCGGCTGCTAATAGTGTGCAGGGTGACAGTCATACTGTTATCTTCACCGTACAGGCCGATGGATATGCTACCGGAACCTGCTATATGAATATGACAGACCAGACAATGCCCGATGCCCAGATTACAGATTTGCGTGCTGACCGCACTCAAATAGAGGTGGGTGAGCAATTGTCTATTACTGTTATCGTAGCCAATGAGGGCGTGGCAGTCCTCCCTGCAGGAACAGTGGTGACACTAAATTTCAGCGGTACTCCTTCAAAGAAGATATTATACACGCTTGCTGATTTGGCGGTAGGCGAGACTGTAGAATTGACGGAAGAATTTGCTATAACATCTACAAGACCGAATAGCTACACCTTCAAGGCTACCGTCAATGCTGACAAGAATGTGAAGGAATTGAACTACAACAATAACACATCACAGGATTTGACTATCACATTGTTGCCTAATTTCACGGCAACCGTCAGCACAGACAAGGAGGTATATCGCCAAGGTGAGGCTATCACTATCAGCGGCCAGACCAGTGCTGGAGGCAAGAATGCCAATGTGGAGGTCTATCTTGTCAATGGTGGTATTCGCCAATCCATCATTGTACAAGCCGATGCTGAAGGAAACTTTGAAACAACTTATCAGCCTTACAACCGTCAAGCAGGTCATTTCACTGTGGGTGCATGCTATCCAGGAACGGGCGAGAGTGACGGCTCAGCAGAAATTGATGTCTATGGTCTTCGTTTGTCAAGCTATTTTACTACTCACGACCTTAGCTTGGGTGATGAGGCTCAGGGAACAATTGTTGTGGAGAACCCTGGTCAATTGCCTCAGACTGGTATGTCCATCGTGCAGCAAGCTGAGACGGGGGATAATAAATTGACGTTGGGTGCGATTTCGTCCATCGGGGCAGACGGCCAGATAACAATACCTTATACACTGAAGGGCAATGCTTTGACAGAAGGTAATGACTGGCAGCAGATACCGCTGCATATCACATCTGCAGAGGGTAGTGTTGTTGATTATAACATTTATTACTATGTTCGTCCGCTTAAAGGAAAACTGAAAGCCAGTCAAACACGCATAGAGACCACTGTTACAAAGGGTGCTCCACGTGATTATCAGTTGCAGATTAGTAATATTGGACGTGGAGAAACTGGTCGTATCACTTTATCTGTGCCTTCATGGGTGGAATCATTGACACCCACAGAGATGTCCTCGCTCAGTCAGGGTGATACGGCAACTGTCGTACTGCGACTGAAGACCACGGATGATATGCAGTTGAATGTTCCAGTGACTGGACAGATAGGCATTAACTGCGCCCAAGGCGATGGCGTTCCTATTAGTTTGAAAGTGACACCTGTATCGGAGGCCACAGGACATCTGCTCATTGACGTAGTGGACGAGTATTCTTACTACGCTGAAGGCAAACCGCATGTTGAGGGTGCCAAAGTATTGGTGAAGCATCCAACGACGGGTAAAGTCGTGGCGCAAGGTCAGACAGCTTCCGATGGCCGCTATTCCGTAGAACTGCCTGAGGGTTGGTACACTGTTAGCATCAGCGCTGAAAAGCATCAAAGTTACCAGACAACCCTTGAAGTGGCACCTGGTCAGCAGACAGGTAAGGAGATATTCCTTACTTATGAAGCAATCTCATATACATGGGAAGTGGTAGAGACTGAAGTGGAGGATGAGTATGAGATAGAGACCGTGGTTAAATATGAAACCAATGTGCCGAAGCCTGTCATTGTTGTCAGCCTGCCTGACGAAAAACCTGAAGTGGGTAGTGTGATACCTGTTATTGTCACCAATAAGGGTCTTATCAGCACAACCGATGTGGATGTAACGCTTTCTGTTACTGAAGGGTTAGATATAGAATGGCTCACTGATCCCACATTAGCAGTGCTTGCACCTCAGCAGAGTGCAGTTTTCTATGCACAACTGAAAGAAAACGAGGCGTTTTCTGCTCGCAGAAGAGCAGCGGGTGATGTGATCAAATCGTTGATATGTATTACCCTCTATACTAAAGTTCTGGGCTATTATGTTTGTGGTGAATACGAAAATGCGGTAGCAGCAGAGTCCTCTCGTGCTTGGGGTAAATGTATCTCATCATCATCTTCATCATCTGGTGGTGGTGGCAGTGCTGGCGGTAGTGGCTGGAGTGGAGGTGGTGGCTCTAGTAATAGCAGCCATCCAAGTTCTGGCCCTAGTGGCTCGTCTAATACTACTTATGGCGGATCTTCATGGAGTGGACCTGTATCTCCTTCAGCCAAGATTTGCCATGAGCGGAATTTGGAAGAACCACTTACGTTACCGAAAATTTTCGATGGAAGTGGTATTAATCATGATGGATGTAAAGTCGATATTAAAGGACATCTTTTGGTTGCTGCCGAGGGGGATGCATATGAGGTGAAGGGTGTAGCAGCGGATGGATCTTCAAAAGTGTTCATTCGTTTGCAGGGAACAATTCCGATAGAATTAGAGGATGGACAGGAACCTTGGCCAGGTTATGAACCATGTTCAATCCACCATCATTGGACACTGTTAGAAGAAGGCATAGGTCACTTGGAGGGCGCTGACCGTTGGGATGGCGTGACCTATACAGCACCAGCGGATTTTCCTGGTGGTCCCAACGAAAATACATACACCGTACATGCTATATTGGAATATTTCGACGGCGAACAAATGGGAATTAAAGATGTGCCCATCGAAATTAAACGTGCACCATTGGTGTTACTACATGGATTAAATTCTAATAGCGGTTGTTGGTCTAACTACGCCTCACATCTAACAAAAGAGACTCACCAATACGAGGATTATCAGGTCTTTGTTGCCGATTATAGTGATTCTAACTGTTCTAGATTCAGTGATAATCAAAATGTGGTCTCACTAAGGATTGACTCTGTTATAAATAATTATATAGCAAACGATATATATGCGACAAAAGCAGATCTTGTTGGGCATAGTATGGGAGGTATCTTGGCACGATTACACGTACAATATGTAAATAACAATGTTCACAAATTAATCACAGTAAACACTCCTCATTCTGGTAGTGAAATAGGCGATTTGGTGTCAGGGTCTGACATCCTCTCAGATCTAGCCCTGTTATTTGGCTTCAAGTCAACAGATGCAATAGAAGACCTGTCTGTGAATTCTAGTGCTATTGATGAGTATCTTAATGACGGATATGATAAAAAAAGTCCTTTGTTGGCAAGGATGAACAATATCCCTGTCCACAGCATCACATCTATAGTTACAGATGATGTTGCGATGCCTGCCAGTTGGTATAAGGATGGAGCAATAATGTATCTCAAGCAGCAAGCATTCAATCTTGGTTATGGAATATTGAATGAGTTAGACATGGGAACCAGTGATTTGGTTGTCTCATACGAAAGTCAAATAGGCGGACTTGCTACACCTGATACCCCAAATGCATTCTCTAAGAACTTCGATGGCGGAATTGAAGAGGCTTGCCACGTTTTTATTACCGATAATACGGATATGTGGAAGCATTTGGATTCAAAACTGCATGTTTCAATCAAGGATCCTGCTTTCAGTATGAATGGTTTCCACCCTGTAGATAGAGAAAAGAACTCTATATTATTTGCAAGGAGAAAGAGTAATTCAAGGATGTCTTTGAGGGTTATACCCAATGTTCATGTTAACATATTGCTTGCACTTGAAGGAGATTCATTGCGAGTGCAAGTTGAAGATGTGAGTGGGTACGAAGAGAGTCATCATTCCATTTTGGTTAAATTCACAGATTATAGTGAAGTGGTAGGCAAAAAACAATGTACACTATATGTACCATCCACTCAGATTGGTGAAATCAAAGTGTATGCCTTTGTCCGAACCAAAAACGACGAACTGCTTTGTGATAGCAATTCTGTTAGAGTCTCTGCTCCACGTACAACTCCGGCGTCTGTTGAATGTAAGTGGCTAAATAGAATTACTTTAGGTGCACAAACTTACGTGAACCTTTATTGTACTTGGGCTGATGGATCCGTGACCCATGTTATTCCTGATGCGGCTACATTCACAGACAATTTGGCTACCTATTCCAATGGCAAAATCACAGGTCTGCATAGTGGTAGTGGTACGGCTACGTTCACCTATCAGGGCTTGACATGCGAAGCACCATTCACGGTCTATAACTTTGGACAGAGTGATGATGAAGAGGGCAGCACGTCCGTTTGTTCTACTGTGTCTCTGAAGTTGTCACAGACGATGACGATGACTCGTCAGGCCTTCCGTGGTACACTTACCGTATTTAATGGTAATGAATCTGCCGCCATGCGGGATGTGAAATTGGATTTGAAGGTGACGAACTCTGTTACAGGAGAAGTGGCCACCTCTCATGAGTTCCAGATTAATGCGGAATCTTTGGACGGGTTTAATGGTGAACTGGCATTGGATGCAGGTTGGACGCTCGCCGGTAATGCTACGGGTACAGCCACTATCCTGTTTATCCCGACGAAGTATGCTGCTCCGACGGAACCTGTGGAGTGGAGTTTTGGCGGTACATTCAGTTACATTGATCCATTTACGGGAACGGAGGTGACTCGTGAACTCTATCCCGTCACCCTCACCGTGAAGCCTTCTCCAGAGCTTGACCTCACCTACTTCATGCAGCGTGATGTCTATGGTGACGACCCATTGACGCTTGATGTGGTAGAGGCGATGGAACCTGCTGAGTTCGCACTCCTTGTTAATAACAAGGGTTATGGGGATGCGACGAATGTGAAGATGTTGACACAGCAGCCTGAGATTACGGAGAATGAGAAGGGATTGCTCATCGATTTCGAACTCATCAGCTCTCAGGTGAATGGTGGTGATGCAACCTTGTCGTTCGGTCAAAGCATCGCCAATGACTTCGGTACGATTCCGGCTCACTCGCAGTTGTACGCTCAGTGGTGGTTGACGAGTACGCTGCTCGGACATTTCACCGAGTATGACGTGCAGGCCACCCATGTGACCAGCTATGGCAATCCAGATTTGTCGCTGCTTGACCAAGTGACCATCCATGAACTCATCCACGGCTTTGACATGCCGAATGGAAGCTTGATTGGTGGTCCTGAAAAGGGTAGGGCATTTCTGGTGAATGACATCGTGGATGCCAATGATCTGCCAGACAAACTCTATTTCACCAATGGAGATACGGCTGGCGTGGTCATTGCCACGACGGCGAAGATTGAGCGGACATCGCCTACTACTTGTCTGCTGACTGTCACTCCGTCGGCTCCAGGTTGGAACTATGGCAATCTGCTCGACCCGACTTATGGCTATGCGGAATTAAAGAGCATCGTGCGCCAGAGTGACGGTCAGGAGTTGGGCAATACCCGATTCTGGCAGACCGACCGCACATTGCGTGATGGCAAGGATTGGCTCTATGAATACCGCCTGCACTTTGTTGACGAATTCAATACGGGTGCGCCAGTGACATATCTGCTGACCTTCGACCCTGTGCCCGAAGAGGTGTTGGAGGTGGCATCCATCGGCGTCGTACCTGAAGAAGGAAAGATTGCCGAAGAGCCCATCGAAACATTGACGGTGACCTTCAACAAGCCTGTTGATGCCTCGACCTTCACCAGCGATGACATCACACTCGCTGTGCAGGGAGCTAAGCAGGATGTCAGCACGATTGGCATCAGCACCAACGACAACAAGTCTTTCGTGTTGGATATGAAGACCGTCAACCCGCAACTTGGTAACGGTTACTATACGCTGACTGTGCAAACGGCAGGCATCACTGATTGGGAAGGCTTCCAAGGTAGGGCAGGCAAGCAGGTTGGCTGGATTATGTTCCGTGGTGGACTGGTACAGCTGCTGACGTCTGCTTGGCCAAAGGACGCTGGTTCGGTGATGCGCAAACCTGATGAAGCCGCTGGTTCACGCCGTTTGGCTCAGACCAATGAGGACATCAGTGACAACACTGCCGAATATGGTTCTACGGTAACCTTGTTGGCTGTTCCTGAGGAGGGGTATGAATTCACCAATTGGACACTCAATGGTGAGGTGGTATCCACCGATGTGGAGTTGGAGACGACCGCCTTGGGCGACATGAATGTGGTGGCTAACTTCGCAAAGAAAAAGTATATGGTCAATGTCACAGTCGAAGGCACAGGCGGCACCACGGCCGGTACAGCTACAGGTATCTATGAGTATGAGACTGAAATCAGTGTGACGGCTGTTCCTGACGAAGACTTTGCCTTGGAGAACTGGACAGTCAATGGCAAGGCTGTTACAGGCAGTGGCAATAAGCTGGTGGTGACTGTGGACAAGCCACTTGATGTTCAAGCCAGATTCATGCAGGAGTACTTCTACCAGAGTATTACGCTGGATAAGGGCTGGAATTGGATCTCGGCTTATTTGAGTGAGCCATGGGCTGTGACTGATTGGGGCAGATATGCGGATCGTATCATGGGACAGTCCGATGAGTTTGTTAATGATTCGGAATCTGGAACGAGTGGCAATCTCTCTGAATTGGTATCAGGTCAGGCCTACAAGGTGGAAGCCAATAGCCGCTTCACGAAGTCCTTCCGTGGTCACCTGTATAATACTGCTGTGAACCCCATCAACTTGCAGAAGGGTTGGAATTGGGTGGCATTCCCATACAGGGGTAATGCTCCGATTGATGCGATGACTTCGGCTGAGGAGGGTGACTTCATTACGTCACAAACCGGTTTTGCAGAATATGCCGATGGCATGTGGGTCGGAACACTCGACATATTTACATCTGGCGTGGGATACCTGTATAAGTCAGTATCCGAGAAGAGTCTGTCGTTTGATCAGTCTAAGATTGTTAATGACAATGCTGGCGAGAATGGTGCGACCATATCGGAACAGGATATTGATGCCCGCCGCTACCCCAACACAATGAACATGACGACACGTATTTGTCGTGATGAGTCAGAAGAGTTGGGCGAAGGTTACAACATCTATGCGATAGTGGGCGATGAATTGCGTGGTATCAGTCAATATGTGGCTGGTAACCATTATTTGACGGTTTATGGCGACCAAGCTGCTGACGTGACGTTCTTCGTGGAGTCTGCTGAAACTGGTGAAACCTTTGAGGCTCACGAGACACTGGCGTTCCGAGATGACGTGGTGGGCAGCAGCAAGAGTCCGTTCACCATCAATATTGGTGAAGTGACCGGCATCGACTCGATCAGCAGTGATGGCAAGATGACCATCTATACCGTCGAGGGTGTGCTTGTCAGCCGAGAAGCCACAATGAAGACGCTGCTCAGTCTGCCGAAGGGCATATACATCATCAACGGCCAGAAGCGATTTGTGAAATAAATTCCATTATAGTCAAGGAGGCACAGGCTTGCGAGCGCATGTTTGTGCCTCCTTTTTGTTTCTTTTTCACTCCATTGCCTACTATGTACCTTTGTACCTTGCCAGATTGTTATTTTGTCTATACAATTGATGGTAAAAATAACAATTTTATGGATGAAAATATATGATATTACTACTCGAAATATAATATATTATAATGTAAAAATTATACTTTTACAATGTAATATATATTATTTTACCCGGCAATAACTATTATTTTAATATGTAAAACAATATACATTACTTTTCTTGAGTATTCTCTAACGCAATAATCTGTTGATAGATTCGTTATAAATTATAAGAGAATCAGTATAACATTTAAATAGAATTAATATAAGGAGGAGAGACTATGGCATTACAAGTAAAAGTGCAGAGAATGAGAAGGAAAGGACGGTCCGACAAATGGTATGGTAGGACTGTCAAGCGTCAAGACGTGACATTGGCGGATATTGCCAAGATGATCAGTATGAGCAATTCTGTCACGGAAAGCGATGTATATGGTGTGCTGAAAGCGCTCATCCATGAGATGACGTTTCTCCTGCAGATGGGTCACACCATCAAGTTGGACGGATTCGGGAACTTCCATCTAACGATAGAGAGTGAGACGGTGGATGAAAAGAGCGACTATAGGCTAAGGGAACACGTGAAACGGGTGAAATGCAAGTTCACGCCAGCGGCTCACCGCATCACGGGACGCAAACTCAGTTACTATTTTTGTGAGGGTGTGGAACTGGAATTAAAAAAGGGGTGAGAACGCATTTTTCGATGCGGTTTGCTATGTGATGGGTCGGAAATGATGGCCTAAATGTTAAATAATCCTAAAAATATAGGTTTTTGGGGTGCCGAAGAAGAAAAATTTCTTTTAGAAACATGTTATTCGGCAGAAAATGCGTAACTTTGCACCACTTTTTGGAGTAGTGCGTGCCTTAGTTAGGTACATTGAGTGTCGTGTGGAGTGATTAGATTCTGTAGGAAACAGGTTAATAATGGCGGTAGGAACGACACTAATTTTAGCACGAAGCAAAGCGGGTAGCTGACCATAAAGACTGGTTCCCCCTTCGGGTGGAAGGGATTTGGTAGGCACTCGGACAAAGAATGTATATCATTAAATAATAACAATAAATAATTAAACAAAATGCCTACTATTCAACAATTGGTAAGAAAAGGCCGTAAGGTGTTAGTGGACAAGAGCAAGTCTCCAGCTTTGGATTCATGCCCTCAGCGTCGCGGCGTATGCGTGCGCGTGTATACTACTACTCCTAAGAAGCCTAATTCAGCGATGAGAAAGGTCGCTCGTGTTCGTTTGACAAACAAGAAGGAAGTGAACTCCTACATCCCAGGAGAGGGACACAACTTGCAGGAACACTCTATCGTACTTGTACGTGGTGGTCGTGTGAAGGACCTTCCTGGTGTACGTTATCACATCATTCGCGGTGCACTCGATACCGCAGGTGTGGCAAGCCGCACACAGCGCCGCTCTAAGTACGGAGCTAAGCGTCCAAAGGCTAAGAAGTAATCCTTTTTCTTACAGTAAAAAAGTAACAACAGTTTTTTCACAACGTTTGGTTTGACGGAAATGCTTGAAGGGTTGAGTAAATGCCCTTGAGTGGGCGTTGAAGACACACACACAAATGCAGCCTCAGACTAAAGAAAGATTAAATCAAACAAAAAAATGAGAAAAGCTAAACCAAAGAAGCGTGTGGTGCTTCCAGATCCAGTTTACGGAGATGTGAAGGTGACAAAGTTTGTTAACAACCTCATGTATGATGGCAAGAAGAGCGTGGCTTACACCATCTTCTACACAGCGCTGAAGAATGTAGAGAACAAGATGAAGAACGAGGAGAAGTCTCCACTCGAAATCTGGAAGACTGCCCTCGACAACATCACTCCACAGGTGGAGGTGAAGAGCCGCCGTATCGGTGGTGCCACTTTCCAGGTGCCAACAGAGATCCGTGCTGACCGCAAGGAGGCCATCTCGATGAAGAACATGATCTCTTTCGCTCGCAAGCGTTCGGGCAAGAGCATGGCTGACAAACTTTCTGCTGAGATTATGGACGCGTTCAACCAGCAGGGTGGTGCATTCAAGCGTAAGGAGGATATGCACCGCATGGCAGAGGCTAACCGTGCATTTGCACACTTCCGCTTCTAATACAACTCAATCATTAAACATTAAGGTAAAAAAGGTTAAAAAGGAAAAAGAGTATGGCAAAGCAAGATTTGCATCTTACGCGTAACTTTGGCATCATGGCCCACATCGATGCTGGTAAGACTACCACATCGGAGCGTATCCTGTTCTACACAGGTAAGACTCACAAGCTGGGCGAGGTTCATGACGGTGCCGCAACTATGGACTGGATGGCGCAGGAGCAGGAGCGTGGTATTACAATCACTTCTGCTGCTACAACAGCATATTGGACTTGGAACGGTAGCAAGTACAAGTTCAATCTGATTGACACTCCGGGACACGTGGACTTCACCGCTGAGGTGGAGCGTTCTCTCCGTGTGCTCGACGGTGCTGTTGCCACTTACTGTGCAGTGGGTGGTGTGGAGCCCCAGTCGGAGACCGTGTGGCGTCAGGCTGACAAGTACAATGTTCCACGTATCGGCTACGTGAACAAGATGGACCGTTCAGGTGCTGACTTCTTCGAGGTGGTTCGCCAGATGAAGGAAGTACTTGGTGCAAAGCCTGTCCCAGTGGTGATCCCAATCGGTGCAGAGGAGAACTTCAAGGGTGTGGTTGACCTCATCAAGATGAAGGCTATCTTGTGGCACGACGAGTCGCTGGGCGCAGATTATGATGTTGAGGACATCCCTGCCAACCTCCAGGCTGAGGCTGAGGAGTGGCGTGGTAAGATGCTCGAGGCTGTGGCTGAGTTTGACGACGAACTGATGGAGAAGTTCTTCGATGATCCTTCCACCATCACTGAAGATGAGTGCATCCGCGCTCTCCGCAAGGCTACTTGTGCGCTTGAGTGCACTCCTATGCTTTGTGGTTCTTCGTTCAAGAACAAGGGCGTGCAGACATTGCTCGACTATGTGTGCGCATTCCTCCCATCTCCTCTGGATACTCCTAACATCGTGGGTTCTAACCCAACGACCAAGGAGGAAGAGGATCGCAAGCCATCTGAGGATGAGAAGACTTCGGCTCTCGCCTTCAAGATTGCCACTGACCCGTATGTGGGCCGTCTCACCTTCATCCGTGTATATTCAGGTAAGGTAACTGCCGGTTCTTATATTTTCAACACTCGCTCTGGCAAGAAGGAGCGCGTTTCCCGTCTGTTCCAGATGCACTCTAACCACCAGAATCCTGTAGAGGAAATCTCTGCTGGTGACATCGGTGCAGTGGTTGGTCTGAAAGATATCCACACTGGTGACACACTTTGTGATGAGGATGCACCAATCGTATTGGAGTCTATGGACTTCCCAGATCCAGTGATTGGTATCGCCGTTGAGCCTAAGACTCAGAAGGACCTCGACAAACTGTCTATCGGTTTGCAGAAGTTGGCTGAGGAAGACCCAACCTTCACCGTGAAGACTGACGAACAGTCAGGTCAGACCGTGATCTCTGGTATGGGTGAGCTTCACCTCGATATCATCATCGACCGTCTGAAGCGTGAGTTCAAGGTTGAATGTAACCAGGGTAAGCCTCAGGTGAACTACAAGGAGGCCATTACGAAGACTGTCAACCTCCGCGAGGTGTACAAGAAGCAGTCTGGTGGTCGTGGTAAGTTTGCCGACATCATCGTGAACGTGGGTCCTGTAGATGAGGACTTCGAGGGCACAGGCCTTCAGTTCGTTGACGAGGTGAAGGGTGGTAACGTTCCTAAGGAGTTCATCCCCGCTGTTCAGAAGGGCTTCCAGGAGTCTATGAAGAATGGTGTGCTGGGTGGCTTCCCAATGGACAGCATGAAGGTGACACTCGTGGACGGTAGCTTCCACCCAGTCGATTCAGACCAGTTGTCATTCGAAATCGCTGCCCGTCAGGCTTACAAGAATGCTTGCTCTCAGGCTAAGCCTGTGTTGATGGAGCCTATCATGAAACTCGAGGTGGTTACTCCAGAGGAGAACATGGGTGATGTGATTGGTGACTTGAACAAGCGTCGCGGTCAGGTGGAAGGTATGGACAATGCCCGTTCAGGTGCCCGCATCGTGAAGGCAATGGTTCCGCTGGGTGAGATGTTCGGTTATGTGACCGCTCTCCGTACCATCACTTCAGGTCGTGCCACTTCATCTATGCAGTATGACCACCACGCTCCAGTGTCGAGCACGATTGCCAAGGCTGTGCTTCAGGAGTGCAACGGTCGCGTAGATCTCGTATAATCAAGAAAAGTTTGGGGGTGCAGGCAAGCATACGACTCTTTGCCTGCATACCCTCTTACTTATATATAATAATTACTTAAAATAATTAAAACAATGAGTCAGCAAAAAATTCGTATCAAACTGAAGTCTTACGACCACAACCTCGTTGACAAGTCAGCAGAGAAGATCGTGAAGGCAGTGAAGGCTACTGATGCTATCGTGAGCGG
>Ga0310786_10001981_pt1 | contig 32228 bp, 52 predicted proteins | sample AusTroGonzalo_MG_FD_203881 | JGI IMG/M metagenome (GOLD analysis project Ga0310786, IMG submission 203881) | Bovine rumen microbial communities from tropical cattle in Woodstock, Queensland, Australia - Gonzalo_03 (v2) (version 2) | ecosystem: Host-associated > Mammals > Digestive system >...
GACATCAAAAGCGACTTTGACAATTTCTGTAACAAAATACAACGCTCTTTGACAAATCGGAATTATGAATTTGGGCGCATATCTTCATACAAGCGAAAAGAAAAGAAGAAAGTACGTGCGATCGATCGCCTCGATACAGCGCACTCCGTCTATCTGCAAGCGGTAATGAATGTATGCCAACCGTTCTTTATTGAAAAGTTCATAGACACCACGTACAGCAGCATCAAAGGTCGCGGACTAATTCAGATGCAGTACGAAATAGAGAGGACGATCCAACGTCATCCGGAATACCATTACGAGCTACTGGACGCAACCAAGTGCTATGAGAACGTGGATCACGACATAGCTTTGATGATGATACGTACCGTGTTCAAAGATATTTATGTACTGGAGTTCTTTGAGCGTTTACTGGCGTTACTGCCTAAAGGTGCAGCTATCGGATTTAGTACAAGCCACTACGTCGTAAATCTATTGTTTACGCGGCTTGATCATCGGCTAAAGAACTTCCCACAGGTGTATATCTTCCGCTACATGGACGACATACTCATATTAGCACCGAAGGAGCTGCTTGTAACTGTCTATCGGATTATTCAGGAAGAAATGGCCGCCATCCACCAAATCATAAAACCGAACGTGCGATTTGCACCCATCAGCGCAGGCATACACATGTGCGGCATTGTGTTTGACGGTAAAGGCAAGAAATTGGAAAGGAATATAGTTCTATCCATGAAAGCTAAAGACCGCTACTTGCGAAAGATAAACGCGCCGGATGACTACTATAAGCAGCAGATGGCCGCTTACTGGGGATGGTGCAAACACACACAAAGTATCGCCTTATGGGAGAGCATATTAAAAGATAAGTGCTATCTTTTTAAGAAAGAGATTGAAGAAATGAAACGATTTAGCGATTTTGCAGATCCGGAAGATCTGGAGCAAGAGACATATACCGGCCAATACTGGCGCAAACCGGATTTGCTTAACAAGGAAGTTGAGTTTATCGCTTTTCGTGAAGTGCCGGTAAAGGGGAAAGTTAAGTATATAGTAAGAGCTTGCATAGATGGAGTAGAAGGCTACTTCTTTACGGACTCTAAAGCTATAAAAGACAGGCTTAAACGCTACGAAGCAGAACTGCCGTTTGTTGGAAAGATTGTAGAACGGCCGAACAAATTTGGACAACTGTTTATGACGATAATATAAAACAAAATATAAATGAACAACGTACTTTTATTCATATCGCTTTTCGTTCTGGCGGCTGCACAATTCGGCGGCGCAAACGGTTATATGTGGGTATCGCTATTGCTGGTGCCTATTAGTAGTATTATATCCTGGTTCGTGGGTCGTCGTCAGAGAAATAATGACACGATCCAGAAGATGCAGGACACGATTGATATGCTGGTCAAAAAGAACAGCGAGCTTTACGCGAAGATAGTAGAGCAGAACAAGATGCTGACTCAACAGAACGAGCAGATTACCGATCTGAATAAGCAGCTTTCCGAAGTGCGACGCGAGAACGCCGAACTTAAAACAGGTCAGGAACGGATTAGTAAAGAGAACGCCGGACTCAAGAAACAGTTAGACACCATAAAGAAAGGAAAGTAAGTATGAAAGTCAAAGCTAAAACCATCGGCATATCTGCTGCAGTCGCTTTAGTACTGGCGATAATCGCCTACTATTTAGCACCGCTGAGCGCATGGCGCAAAGGTAGTAGTATCACTATTTATCCGGCATATAAAAACGCTGTGAACTCATACGTGCCGACTACGTATAGTCCTTATACATGCGCCTACAACCATTACTGTCTGGCATGGTGGAAAACGCGCTTTATGAAGAGTGCAAAGATAACTGATCCGGATTACACTTACGAGGGTGGTACGTTGGATGAAATAGTAGTAAAACCGAGTAACAATTAAAAACAATACGAATATGAAGCTGAAACAACCTATTGCATCGCTGCACAAAAGCGAGTTGAAAATGGAAGGTCTGACAATTCCGCGCAAGAAGCGTTCCTGCAGTCGGAAAAAATCAGCGAGTAAAAGGGCCAAGAAGGGCACGAAGAAAACCGCTAAGCGGAAAGGTGCAACCTACAAAATGATTCTGGCACAATGAGAAAGATAACAGATGCAGGCACATATAGCCATAACGGGAAAAATGTGCCTATCGCTTTTCATGGTAAGAGCGATCAACATAACGCCACAAGAAAGGTCAGAGAAGGCCGGTATGTAGATACTAATCAGGGTTCCGGAATGGAAGATCTGTACGCCATCATGGCGAAGTATAACATTAAAGGCTTCGAGTTTGGCAACTGGGTGACTCAAGAGGAAAGAGCGGAGTACGTTTCATCACTTACGCCTACACTGGAAGATCTGTTCTCGGTTCTCGGCTCGCGTAACATCGGTATTAACCGTAACGTAGGTGTGGCGTTTGGTGCTCGCGGATCTCGTGGCGCACTTGCTCACTATGAGCCGGTTCTGAACATGATTAACCTTACGCGCTACAAAGGTGCTGGTTCACTGGCACATGAGTATGGCCATGCACTCGATTACAACTTAGGTTCGTTCTTGGATCAGCACAAGGACTATCCGGCTTTGTCCGGTGGCCGTAGCGTAGCTGCTTCGCTTCCGGAGAATACCGGCGGCCAACTTCGCGCTTATGTCAATCAGATAGTGGACTCCATCCGGAATGGCAAAAACTTTGCGAAGATGGAGCTGGCAAACAAAGAAGCAGCGGCACAAGGGCAAGATCCTGTATATTCTGCGTATTGGTTCAGACGTACAGAGATTTTCGCACGCTTCTTTGAGCAGTACGTTTGCTACTGTCTTGCAGAACGCCAGATTAGTAGCCGATTATTGGTAAAGCGTTGGTCGTATTACATGTCCTTCCCTGTCTATGTGGATAAAGACGACTTTATGAAGGTTAAGCCGGTGGCCGACAAGCTGATGAAGGAATTTGCTAAGTTTCTGAACTCGGCCAAAGGTCAGCGCGTGCGCGCTACTGCTTATCCTAAGCCGGTTATTGTAAAACCGAAGCCGGTGGTTAAGAAGTTAGACTCCACAAAGAAGGCTAAGCCGCAGACTGCAGCACCTAAGCGCAAAGCCGCTACAAAGGAAAAACAGCCTAAGACGCTTCTGGAGCAGTTCGACGAGCTAAAGAAGCAATATCCTGATGCAATGCTTCTATTCCGTTGCGGCGACTTCTACGAGATATATAAAGAGGATGCCAAAGAAGCGTGCAAGATCCTGGGTATTACTTTGACGCATCGCGGAAAAGAAAAAACGGATATGTGCGGCTTCCCCTTCCATGCACTCGATACCTATTTGCCGAAGTTGGTACGTGCCGGTAAGCGCGTGGCCATCTGTGATGCGTTGGAAGATCCGAAGAAGGCAAAAGGACTTGTAAAGCGTGGCGTTACAGAATTTGTGCAGCCTAAAAAAAAAGAGTCTAAAGCGCAGCCTAAGCAAGTCGAAATGAAGCTGACTCCGCGTCACTTCTGGACGGTTTGGTTTGATGGCGACACAGTGCGCGTTCGCAAAACGATCTTTTCAGACCACTATCACATAGCCGGTCATGCGAAAGGGCTTCCGTTTGAGAAAGTCGAATGTTACTGTCATAACGAAAGCGGCCAGAACTATCCTGTTACGAGTAGCGATTACTGGCTCAGAACGCACGTAAGAAAAGACAAAGAGTACTACAAAGCTGCTGTAAAACGCGGCGAGTATAGCACCTATGGCGACGTTATTAAGAAGGTAGAAGGACGCGACTGGTACTTCCGCGATATCAACGATGCAGAGCGTTTCGCTAAGAAGCATCTTCCGGAAGGTGGCAAGTATCTGGAATATGACGTTTCAGAAGAGAACTGGCGGCACATGTTAGACATTATTAGTGGACGTATTAAAATCAAATAATTATGGCAGATTTAGGACAAGCAAAAACGCGCACCCCACAATGGGTGTTAGATCATCTTCCCCAAAGGCAACTGGAAAAGATGTATGAGCATCTTCAACAGATCAACCTGATAGCCAAATCATCAGGCATGTGGGATTTCCAGCGTACAGGCTTTTTCAAGCAGTCAGAAGCTTTCCAAAAGAAAGTAAGAAAGGCAGCCGATAAAGATGTGTACGGAAAGAGAGTTGAAAAGTCTTTGAAAGCACGTCAAAAAAGGAGAAAATAATCATGGCAACGAAGAAAGTAATTGAGCGGCCTTATGAGAAAAACCGAAAAGCAGCCGCAAAAGCCTTGTATGATATAGCGCGAGGGTATGAGCGTATTAGCTATGCTACAGTGTACCGTAATTGCTTTTTCTCAAAACGCTCCGGAACATGGAGACTGATCGGAAAAGCACACGACTACACTTATTAGTAAAGTCGCAAGAATGGCTAAAAGTTAGCAACTAATAAATTTATATAATTATGGCAGCAAAGAACACAAACGCAGGGCGCAACTCTAAGAGAGCAAGCGCACTTCTCAAACAGAGACAAGCCGAGTGGCAACGCTCCTTCAAATCGTGTCATGGCGACCCGAAGAAGGTAAAAGCAGCGGCGAAGGAGTATCACAAGAAATACGGCGCAACGGCTAAGGCTCGCTGGCACAAGGCACAGCGCGACGCTAAGAACGTGAACCGTGACAGTCAAACGACGCTCCGTCTTAGATGAGACTCAAGAGGTACATAATACTGGCGTGCATTGTGGTGGTGGGTTTTCTGACGGCCTGCTCACCACAACGCCGGTTGTACAATCTTCTAAAGCGTCATCCGGAACTGCGCACGAACGACTCGCTAATAATCCGCGAGTTACCGGTATATATACCGGCAGCTTCTAACACTATACCGTTCCCTAAGATAGAGAACGATCCGTGCAACTGCGACTCGCTGCTACGTGAAGCACTCAAAAACGGTTTGAGCGTTCAAGCCGGAAACGCACAGGCTAACATTATACCGACGGACTCAGGACTGGCACTACAGGCTAATCAGCTTCCGGACACGGTATATCTTCCTGATACGATCCGAGTTCCGGAGTACATCATCAAAGAAGTACCGAGAGACGAGACGAAAGGAGAAATCTTCTTCCGCTTTTCCGGTTATATTGTGTGGGGGCTAATTGCTATGGCAATCATTGTTGGCATCATTTTCTTATTCCTAAAACGATGAAGTATTATATCATTTCGGCCCGTGGCATAACTTACCGACTAATTCGGCATAAGGGCATCCTGTTTGAGGATAGAGGACAGTGGTACGTTACGCATCACTGCGAAGGTGGTGTAAAACTGGAGACATTGGAACAGTTCTTAGCACCAGGGCGTGAAGTTCTCGGAAAAGAAGCGCACGAATGTGTGGACGCGCATCAGATCCGCGCGTACTATGCTGATCATAAGAACGACGAATTTAAGTCGCTTACGAATAACTGCGAGCACTACGTAAATCGCTTCCGGAAACAGAACGGTGAGACAGTGGCCGTAAGTTCTCCACAGGTGGCCGTCATCATCGGCATACTATTAGCCGTTGCAGGTTTGGCCGTTGCTTACAAATTCAAGTGGATATGAAGAAAGACATTACTAACCATATCATTATAGGCGTAACCATCACAACCGGCGTTGTGATATTAGCCTTTGTGATAGCTCTAATTATACGTTATATGAAAGCATCTCAAGTTACAGAAGAAACGCTGCGCCGGTTTGCTGACAAGAGTATTCCACGCGGCTACAGAAACAACAATCCGCTTAACATCCGGATCAGTAGCTCTAATTGGCTGGGTAAAGTGTCGCCGAACACAGACGGAGCCTTTGAGCAGTTCAGTGACATTAAGTACGGATATCGTGCGGCCATCAAGACGCTGCGCTCGTACTACTATAAGCACGGTCTGCATACTATCCGTCAGATGGTGAACCGTTGGGCACCGGCCAGCGATGGCAATAATCCGACCACTTACGCGGCCAACGTCGCACAAAGAGCCGGAATAGCCGCCGACCAGATAATCACCTTCGACCAGGACACGATATGCAAAATCGTGTATGGCATGGCTATTTCCGAGTGCGGTATGTCGCCGTATCTGAGTATGGCCGATATACAGGCCGGATGGTTAGAAGCGCGAATATAGCAGACGCATTTTCGCCGGAAAAAGTTGTACCACGCTACTTTGTGCAACAGTTGTAACACGAAGTTGTAACATGCGCGAAGGCCTTATAAATAAAGGCTTTCGCGTTATTTTTATGCGAACATGGTACAAAATTACAACTTTTTTCCACGTTCGCAACGCTGCAAAACGTACAGCATATCAAAAGTCAGGTGATTCAGTCGCAATAACATCTATCATGTGAGGATCTACATGGTTGCCGTAGCGCGTCGTCATGGCAAGGTCGTGATGGTCTGCGGCCTGCATAACAGTAAGCGGATCTATTCCGGATTTGAGTTTGTCGTAAATACCGGTATCACGTAGCGAATAGAGCTGCATCGCTTCCGGAAGATCGAGCGCGTCACACATGGCACGCCATTGCAGCCAGTACGCTTTAGTGTTAAGTGCCTTCTTCGCCGACGGACTCCAGTTCTCACCGAATAAGTGATAGCCTTCCGGATAGCAGCCTATATGCTGACGTAATCGTGTGCATAGTTCATCGGATAGCGGTGCGTTACGCGCTCCGCCGTTCTTTGTAATCTCGGCCGGTAGGTAGATATAGCGGTCTTTGAGGTGCAGCATCCCGACGGTTAAGCGCGTAATCTCTGCCGGTCGAATAAGGGAGAGGTAAACGAGTTCACACACGATCGTCATTTCCGGACGGTTCTCATCGAAGTAGGTACGTATCTTCTTTCGGTAGTTGGCCGGAATGATCGTGCGCTTCTTTTGACCGGTCTTTTTGGTGTGCATCGTCTCAAACGGATTTTCTTTCAGGTAGCACTTTTCCTTTGCCCACGAGAAGAAAGCACGCGCCATCTTTAGCTGATTGTTGTAGGTTCGCGCATTGCTGGTGTGGTTCTCGTAATAATAGTCCATATACTGAGCGGCTAATGACCGGTTGAACAAGATACACTTGCAGCCTGGTATTGCCTTTTGTAGCCACTTACCGAACATATTGGCGAAACTCTGGTAGCTTCGCATGGTGTCGTATTTCAATTCTTTGCCCTTCTCCTTAATGTATGACTGCAGCACATCGTACAGCGGTGTATAGTAGCGCGAGTTTTCAGACTCACCGAACGGAGTCCATCCACCGGCCAGCCGCACGTTGATAGTGGCCACTATGTCGTTAGCAGCCGTTTTGAAGTCAGCTTGAGTCCGGAACCGCTTGCGTATTTTGTTCAGACGAATACGCTTGCGTTCGAGTTCGTCACTGGTAGGGTTGAGCACGTAGTATTCTACGAGCCATCCCATCGCTTCGTTTCTGTGGAGTACAGCCGGTAGATATCTCACCGGAGCTGTAGAAAATTGTTGAGTAATAGGCATTTTTTTTCTTCCGGTTTCCCATTGCTGAAAAACCGGAAGAATTTGCGGCACGTTCGCGGCACACTTTTTCGTGTCATTTTGCCGTGAAGCCTTGTTTTTACTACTGTGTGGGCGTTTACGGATTCGAACCGCAGAACGTCGTTCAGTAAAAGAGGAAACCACAAATCCCTGATTTTCAGCAGGGGCGCGTGTCGCTATTATATGGCCGGCGGCACAAATACGGCACAGTTTATTTCTTCGGAGTGTACGTAACTACGTCATAAGACGTACCGTCCTTCTTCGTTGTCGAAAGTTCAATAGACGTTTTACCGTCCTTTGAGATCCAAATCTTTGTATCGGCCGTGTTATCCACGAACGTATGTCTTTCGTTCAGGAAATTGCAAAGCTCCGTCCAACTGCTATAGTTTCCGGATCTGACAAAAACCTGCGCAAGAAGATACTGTAGCGAAGTCTGGTCAAAAAATTGCACGGTCATTTCTTCTTTATTGCGCGGTGCATAGTATTTCAGCAGGTAGCCGCTATTATACACTTCGCCGGTCATCGTAAAGCCGTTTGAGGTCATTTCGTTTTGGATGGCCATACTTTGAGCACCCCAATTCATAGACGGTTCTACGTAGGTGTCATATTCATACGTCGGTTCTTTGGGCGTATTCCGGTCGGCACATCCGGATAGGATCATAGCGCACGCAGCGCACAGTACAAATAAGGTCTTTTTCATATATGATATCGTATTAGTTCGCCAGTATTCCCAGTTCGCTCTTAAACTCATCGGATGGAAGTATGTAGCTCATCAGCGTAGTAAAGTCTTTCTTATTGACCGGAGCCACACCCAAGAACAGCGTTACATCCTCGCGCGTGTGCGCGTTCCTATAAAATATGCGCATATCTGTCTGGTAGTTTGTGATAAAAGACTGGTTAAACTCTACAAAGATTTCGCCGTACTCTTTGTGAATATAGCCATGCGCCACACATGCGCCGCTATCTTTCTCGTCAATCTCAAAGCCGAAAGACTGCAGCGCATCCTCTAAAGAGAATGTATAGTTAATCACTGGGATGGTACTCATTATTACTTTTTAGCCTTTAGTTTCTGCTTATAAACTGTTAATAACTCATTCAAGTTCTCGATTATTTCATCCTTCTTTCGGCACTCTTCGCATTGTGGTGTAGCTTCCGATTCCGGCACGTAATGTTCCGGCCATGTGACCACATCTACAAGCGAAACGCCGAGCGCACTACAAATTTGTTGTAAACGCGAGACCTTCATATCGTCCTGTTCAGAGAAATAACGCGAATAAGCCTGTTGGCTAATTCCTAACTTTTGGGCCACGTACTCTTGTTTTAAGCCCTTTTCGGCCCTGATGGCCTCTAAATTTTCTAAGATCTTGTTCATAGTACAAAATTAGTAAAAAAAATTGTTTTTATAAGTTGTTGTATATCAGTTCTTTACAATCATTTTGCAAAAACGTACATCATTTTTTTTGTAAAAAAATTTGCATATATCGAAAAATTGTTGTACCTTTGCAGCGCAAATTTACTAAAAAATAGTAAAACAACCAAATAAAATTGTAAAAAAATGAATGAAATTCTAAAAAATGTTGCGGTTACGGATGAAAGTCTGTTCCGGACGCGAGCACTGGCAGAGTTAGGCTGGACGCGAGATCAGTACAACAATCGCGTGCAGGGGCGCACACGCGTAACGCCTGCGGAGCGCGCGATCCTATTAAAAATAGCAGAAGAAATTAAGACGCAATGCTAAAAGTATTTGGTATATTATACGCGGTTCTTCACGTGATCATGTTGGCCGTTGAGGTTATCCGCTACCGGCGCATGTACGACCATCTGAGCGTAAAGAGTTTTATCCTGAATGAAATTACCTTCGTTTCGGAGCTGCTTCTTTCGGCGGATCTATACGCTATATTTATGGCCGTTATGTTTGGACTTATGTATCTTATTACAGGGGAGACAGTTTCGCTATAGGAGCTGCATCCTCTTATTTGTATAATACGAATTTTTTTGACCTATGAAAACGATTATTGCTTTTCTATTTACAGCCATCCTGTTTGTACAGGTATTAAAAGGGCTTGCTTTGCTTACGCTTTACGAGAAATTAAGCTTTCTATGTGATGCGCTGGCGGTTTCTGTTTATGAGCTACGCGAATTTAGAATTAAGGGGAAGGAGAAGGAGAAATGAGCGAGATAGATAAAACCTTCCACCATAGCGATCCGAAGCGGATAGTATGCTGGTTCTGTAATAGCTGCTTCTTCAACTTCGACAAAGGATGTTCATGGTGTAGAAAACACAATGAGCACGTAGAAGTTCACTGGACTTGTAATGATGCAAAAAGGTAACAATCAAATACTTAATGACCTATGAAATTACAATATAATTTTACAACGCCGGAACAAACAGAAAGGCTAAAAAAAGCGGGAGTGCCGGAAGCTTCGGCAGACTTATATTATTCCCGATATAATCAAAATGGGACATACTGGGGCGTTCCTAAAGTAATAGAGAACGGTAATTTTTATACGATGCTGATTGAAAAAGAAAAACATGAACAAGCGTTCTATCTTCCCTGTTGGTCTCTCGGAAGGCTCATTGATATAGTTCTAACCGATGCCGATATTATTTCCGTATTAGGTAGGAAGAATGTAAACACGCAGATGGAGCAAGTTATTAAGCTTCTTGAAAGCGGTATTATTGACCTAACAAATCTAAAGAAGATCGTATGAATATGCAATTTAACTTTACAACGCCAGAACAGTCGAAACGGCTTTTAGAGTTGGGTGTGCCAGCGAATAGTGCTGATTGTTTCTATGATGAAGATGATATAGAATGCGGAGCCAACTATGTTTTTCCTATTCCGGAATGGAAAACATTTGACGATTATACCAAAGATCTGGATATCATACCTTGCTTTTCGTTGGGGCGGCTGATTGAGATTTCGATAATATGCGGATTAGGCGAAAGAGTACCGAATGAGTTATACATAAATTCATACTCTTTTGTACCATCGCTAATTGAAAATATAATATCACGCTTGGAAAAGGTAGCCGATTTATCTGTAAATGATATTGACTTTTCAAAACTGGAGGACTGATTATGAAAAAGTTACAAAACAATTTTACAACTCCGGAGCAGTCGAAACGGCTGTTGGAGTTAGGAGTACCGGCTGATAGCGCGGATTGTATATGGTATAATCCGTATTATGATGGCGATCGTCCGGAATTAGCAGAAATCAGCGTATGGAAAGGTAAATATCCTCAAAGAGTTGATAAATATACATCCCCTTGTTGGTCGGTTGGTCGGCTGTTGGAGATATTTCTTATTTGCACTTCCATACAATATGATATGTTTGTGCCTATTATAAGTCCATTAGGCAAGAAATTCCCGGGCATGGATGGTTATCGCGAATTGCTTAAAAATAATCGTGTTATTGATTCTATTATTGAAGAAATTGAAACTTTGAAACAAAAATACTTAATTGACTTTTCAAAATTGGAGGAATAACACTATGGCACAGAACGGAACCCCGACGATCGAGGATATAAAAAAACAGATCGAACAGCTTATGAGCTGGGAGCGCGTGGAACTCGCGCTAAGCATAGTAACGCCGCAAGAAGTCTTGCAGAACTGCACCGCTGAGGAACTGGAGAAGTGGACTGGTATGTACGTCAGTCCGGACGCGCCGGAAGAACCGGACGAGGTAACAGCAAAAGACTTTGATACAAGCGAGCTAATCATCGAGTTACTACATCGTGGCGAGAGCGAGCTAATACTGGAGTCGATGAGAGAGGAAGAGATAGCAGAATATCTAACGGATAACTTTGAAAGGTTCGAGGATAACCCTATTCTATGCAGAATGCTATTGCGCTTTGTACTTCGTGATGAGTTAAAAGAATATGTTAAAGGACAGGAGAGAATAGTATGAGTACTTATTTTGTAAAGGGACTATACTGGGATATTTACCATAACAGTCACGACAAAAGACGATTTGAAATCGTTGTAGAGTGTAAGCCTTGCGAAATACAGTCCGCAATAGCTTCAAAGATAGCTAAAGACGAAAGAACGGACGTTAGTGTTATTAACATTATCAAGTTATAAGCAAAAGTATGGTAGGTGATGTAAAAGGATATTGCTGCTTAAAAAGCACAAACACTGTTATGTACTATGCCGGTGATCCGGAAGAACTATTAAAATCGCGCTGGCTGCGCATTATTGATGTTTCTGTAGATGGTAGCAGCTTTTTGGTAGTAAACACAAAAGGCACCGACGTTGCTTGTGTTGGAAAAGAAGATGTAGATAGGATCTTTTTCTGTCGGGTAGTCGGCGGCGTAATTTTACCGCCAGACGTAAAACCGGATCAAATACTAGTTGAGTATATCCGGAGAGTTACACGCAGAGGTGGTTACGGACAGATCATTAAGTGCATGGTGATAGCCGCAAGCTTACACAGTGGCCAGTTTGACGATAGATTTTTATTTGAAAAACAATAGCTATGTGGATAACGACAGATCGTATCCTTCACGCGATAATAGAAGCGCACATCGAAGGAGTAATAGCCGGTTTTACACTTGCAAAAAGCCATCCGGAATTAGAATTAAAAAATCTAAAAGAATATGGAAAAGAAAACGCTACATCTAACGCTTAGAAAAAAGTGGTGGGAAATGATAGAGAGCGGCAAGAAGCTGGAAGAATACCGAGAGATTAAACCGTACTGGATAAAGCGACTATGCAAGTACGGAAAAGATGATCCGGCAGAAGGTTCTGGCGCAAATTTGTGCATCAAAGGCGGTTGCCAAAAACGATTTATTTGCGTGTATAACGAAGCCGTCTGCACTAAATATGATTATGTTTGCTTCCATTATGGACGGACAGCGAAAACGATGGTGTTTGAAATTGAAGGTATATTTGTAGGCAAAGGAGAACCAGAATGGGGAGCACCTGAGAATGAGAATGTATTTGTAATTCAACTTGGAGAAAGGATAGTATGAAAATAATTCCAGACACGCCACAGGCTGTTAGTGACGGCCAGCGTACAGAACTGCATCAGAAAAAGCAGCACGAGTATAGACTCGTAGGAAAGCAGCGCGTAGTGAAAGGGCACACGCTTTTCGAGTTTGACAGACAGACGAAAGAGATACGTCCGGCACAGATCAAGCGCACGGCCATCATCAAGACAGATGGTAAACCGGTGTATAACACACGCGCAGACATCAAGCAGGGATGCTTCTATATTCAAGCCCTCAATGCTAAGAACGCAGCTAAGAAACTCCGTAAGTTAGGGATGCTATGAAACAACTACTATACATAGACCTGTTTTGTGGTGCCGGTGGAACATCGACCGGCGTAGAACTGGCAAGATTGCACGGCGAAAAATGCGCACGTGTAATTGCATGTGTAAACCACGACGAAAACGCTATAGCAAGCCACGCGGCGAACCATCCGGACACGCTACACTTTACAGAGGACATCCGCACGTTGGATATAACTCCGTTAGCGGAGAAAGCCAAAAAGGAACTGGCAGCTAATCCGGATGCGAAGCTCGTTCTTTGGGCGAGTCTGGAGTGTACGAATTTCAGCAAGGCGAAAGGTGGCCAGCCGCGCGATCCGGATAGCCGGACGCTTGCGGAACATCTGTTCAGATATATAGAGCAACTAAATCCCGACTATATCTATATCGAGAACGTGCGCGAATTTATGTCATGGGGTGATTTGGACGAAGATGGAAAGCCGGTTAGCTATGACAAAGGACGCTGCTATATGACGTGGGTAAATAAAGTATGCAAATACGGCTATAACTATGATCACCGCCTGCTAAACTCCGCTAACTTCGGAGCCATGACAACACGCGAACGCCTGTTTATCATATTTAGCCGAAAAGGTTTGCCTATCGCGTGGCCGGTGGCCACACACAGCAAGAACGGCGGTAGTGATTTATTCGGATCTCTAAAGAAATGGCGCGCCTGCAGTCCGGCTATCAATCTCGAAGATGAAGGTACATCTATCTTTGACCGCAAGAAGCCACTGGCAGAGCGCACGTTAAGCCGCATCCTGAAAGGACTCGAGAAGCACATAGCGCATGGTAAGACTGATTATATTCTCAAATATAATAGCATGGGTCGAACCGGCGCGTATCAAACACCAGGAACAGACGAACCGTGCCCAACTGTAGCCACGCAAAACCGCTTAGGTATAGTCAAAGTGCATTTCTTGTCTAAGCAGTTTGGCGGCACTCCGGAAGGGAAAAGCGTCTCTATTGAGCAACCGGCCGGAGCCATCACCACGAAAGATCATCACGCTTTCATTACTGCTTATTACGGAAACGGTTTTCAGACGGCCAGCCTTAAAGAACCGGCACCGACGCTTACAACAAAAGACAGGCTTAGTCTCGTGCAAGTATTCTTAGACATGGAATACGGACACGGTACGCCTAAAAGCATCAACGAGCCGGCCGGAACTATCACGGCTATTCCTAAGCACAACCTTATTCAGTGTGTGCGCGATCGCTTTTTGCTAAATCCGCAATTCAACAGTGCCGGCAGCTCTATTGAAGTGCCGTGCTTTACGCTCATCGCACGCATGGATAAACGTCCGCCGTATCTTGTGACTGCAGAATATGGGGATGCAATAGCCATCTATGAGGATGACGACGAAGTGACTAAGCAGATTAAGGTATTCATGGCGCACTACGGTATAACGGACATCAAAATGCGTATGCTGCGCGTTCCGGAGCTGCTAAAGATACAAGGCTTTCCGGATGACTATATCTTATACGGAACCCAAGCAGAACAAAAGAAATACATCGGTAACGCGGTAGAAGTAACAACCAGCCGCGTCCTATGCGAAGCATTGGCCGACGTAATAAACGCTAACTAATAACCATAAAATTTATACGACTATGTGTCAAATTCAAAAGAACTTGCAGGTAACAATGACTGCAGACCAAGTAAAAGAATGTATCGACGAAATGCACGATGCACTCACACCGGCCGAACGTATGGCCATGTTAGAAGCTCTTTATCCGAACCGGAGCGAGATCATCGAATTATTGCGCCTGAATAAAGAGACGGAAGAAAACTCACATAAAGCCGGTACGTGCCCTGCGTACTGGTCTGATGGCGACTTGTACAAGATGATTAAGATCATGTTTGACCCACGCGGCGTGATGACGAAAGGCCAACTGGCGGCGTGCGTGAACGAGGTTATTTATAACAACTATTAAACCGGACGCGCTATGAGCTATATGGTAGAAGGACAGGGCGGCCAGTTCGCTGTATTTATGGACTACAATCCGCAAAAGGTTGTAGCTTTAGCCGACGCGCTGGATGCAGATCCGAAACTGGACTGCTACGAATACACCGGCAACAGAAAGCTGAATATCAATACGTGCCGTGTGCGCGTTTCAGACACACAGCTACGTAAGGAGAAAAGAGAAAAGCAAATCGAGTACATTAACGCTATTTGTAAACGTGTTTTTGAAGATGGCACCGAAAATCAATAAAGCAGAGCACAAGCGGCGGCACCGATGTATGCGCAAATGGTACTTCTCCTATAAGGACTGCGCGCGTCGATCCGCCGAACGTCGCAAGGTGATAGCCAAGTTAGGCATCAACAGCGACAATTTCTATAAGATGCTGGAAGGTCGAACCTATATAAGCGACACCAGCGTACAAGTTATTAACAAAGTTATCAACAGGAACTGCATACCAGGACTCGAGATAGATATATTTGCAGAGTAATATGGGAAAAGAATGGAATGGAAATAGCAACTCAGTGGCCGCTCAAATCGGGCTGGGCACTACATGGCATCCGGAAGAACGCGCTGCCGATGACTTCTATACAACCGATCCGGAATCACTCCGGACGTTCGCAAGTCATTTCAAGTTAGATAAAATCATCTGGGAACCTGCTTGTGGAACCGGCAATCTAAGCAAGGTACTGGAAGAACTATGCGAAAAGGTCTATTCGTCAGACTTGCGTAATCGCGGTTATGGCGAGTCCGGCATTAACTTCTTGGACTGTGAGCGCGTTCCGGATGGCGTAACAAGTATAGTAACTAATCCACCTTATAAGTTGGCAAATGACTTCATCGAGCACGCAATGGAGATCCTTCCGGAAGGCGGCACTTATATTGCGCTGATGAACCTTAGCTACTTAGCAGGCAAAGAACGGTATGCGCGCATCTATGCAAACCGTTGGCTGGAAGCTATATACGTCCACAGTGGGCGTATTAACTGCTGGAAGAACGACGTAAAGCACTCGTCAAGTTCTCCGGTCAATTATGCGTGGTACGTGTTCCGGAAACCTGCGAATAGACAGGGGGGGGTATTACCGTCACCACATATCAGATGGATAGAATAATACGCGAGTAATTATGAAGATAGATTTAAGAACAAAGGTACTGGATAAAACCGACGGCGGTCTGGATATAATTTACAGCCTATATCCGGATGCGCGTTCTGTCGTGGAAGGCACCGCTAAGAAGTTCAAGATGCGACCGGAAGAGCGCACGGCCAGTGCAACCATCCGGAAGAAAAACGACGGTATTTGGTATATATGCGATTTCGGGGATGACGGCCACGAGATTAACGCGCTGGATGCCTATATGAAGTATCATAACATCGCTTATTTTAGCGAAGCTATACACCAGTTGGCCGACATGTACGGCGTGGATGACACTTTACAGCAGGACGTAAACAAGGCTACGCAGATCGAGTTTGACGACGTAGAAGGCACCGAAGCAGAAGAAGGCGATTTTACATACGTTCCGAAGTCCAAGCCGAGCGAAGCGGATTTGAGGGTATGGGGCGCGTTCGTCAAAGAGGAAACGCTAAAGCGATATCACTACTACAGTCTGGAGAGCTACACCAAAGTATTCCGGAAGAAAGACACCGGCCGTCTGACACGAAAGACGGTGCATAGCAGTGAGGACTTTCCGATTTTCCTGCACGAGTGCGGCGAGTTCCGGAAGATATACTGCCCTCTAAGCTATGATAAAGCTTTCCGTTTCTTCTATGATGGCTCCAAGCCGAAGGACTATGTAAACGGACTCGAAGAAGCGATCGCAGCGTATGACGAGAAGAACGGCGAAGATAAAGTAGCGGAAGGCAAGAAAGAGAAGCTGCCGGCCGTGTTCCTGTGTTCCGGAGAACGTGACGCAATGAACGTGGCCGGACTCGGTTATTATCCTATATGGCTCAATAGCGAGACTGCAGATCTGACATACGAAACGCTTTCAGAGTTGCGGCGCATAGCTAAGCGCATCTATAACATTCCGGATATAGACGCTACCGGAGTGCGTCAGGGCGAACGCCTGGCACTGCAACACGTCGATATCTATACGGTAGAGCTGCCGAAATGGTTATTGCACTTCAAAGACAATCGGGGCAAGCCACGCAAGGACTTGCGCGATTTCTTGGATTTGCGGCCGTCAAAATACGAGTTCGAGAAACTGGTAAACACGGCCATGCAAGCGCAGTTCTGGCAAGAGACGGTAACGGATAAAGAAGGCGTAGAACGCAAGAAAGTAGAGATTAAGGCTACCAACCTGCTCTATTACTTGCGCCTTAACGGTTTCTATAAGCTCAAAGACCCGATTACTGGCGAAGTAAAGCCGTGCCGGTTGAATGAGTATAAGGTGGAGTCGATGGAGCCTAAGCAGCTACGCGATTTCGTGCGTGAAGATTTGAAGGCACGTCAGGTAAGCCCGAACATCATGGAAGCCTACATCAATAGCAAGCGCGCTACGCAAAGCATCTACGATGATCTGGATAATATAGAGGTCAGTTTTGACGTAAGCACGCCGACGACGCGAACGCTTTTCTTCGATAACTGTTCCATAGTGGTCAGTGCCGACGGACTCAAGATAACGAACAGCAAGGACGTAAGTACCTACTGCTGGGCAAATAAGGTTATTCCGCATAAGTTTACGGAGCTGCCGCCTGCTTTCCATATAGACGCTAATAACGAATTTCATATAGACAGCTTGCGCAGTAAGGTATTCCGCTACCTCATCAACGGAAGCCGTCTTAACTGGAAGGCTGAAATGGAAACAGACGATCCGGAAGCCGATGCGAAATACGCTGCCGAAAACAAATTCAATATATACGGCCCAAGATTGACAGAAGAACAGATGCAAGAACACCATCTGAACCTGCTAAACAAGCTCTACACATACGGCTATTTGCTGCACCACTTCAAACAGGACGACATGGCCAAGTGCGTTTGGATCATGGAGTCGAAGCTCACGAATGAAGATGAATCTTCCGGCGGTTCCGGAAAGTCGCTCTTTATGCGCGTGCTTCACTATATGCAGCTGGCCGATATCGTCACGCTCGATGGCCGAGACGGCGACATGACCAAAAATAACCACTTCCTTGATCGCGTAAGTTCTAATACTGACATCCTCTTTATTGACGACGCAGCCAAGAACTTCCCATTTGATACGTTCTACGGCAAGATCACCGGCCAGCTGACAGTAAACCCGAAAGGCTCTCAGTCATTCGAGATAGACTATAGAGATAGTCCCTACACCGTCATTTCGTCTAACTTCCCGTGGAAAGGTGACGACCGAAGCACATTGCGCCGACTGATACCGGTAGTATTTGGCGACTATTACCACGAGCAAGGTTCTGACGGCCAGTATAAAGAGACGCGCATGGTAAGCAGTGACTTTGACGGTCAAAACCTGTTTAGCCATGAGCATACAGACGAGGACTGGAACGCTGATTATAATTTCATGGTGAACTGCTTGCAATTCTATCTGGCGCATAAGAACACCGTATATATGCCGCCACTGGAGAAAGTGATGCAGCGTGTACGCAACGCCATGATGGGTGACACGTTCAAGGCATGGGCTGATATCTATTTCGCGCAGGACACAGAGAACCCAAGCGATCGACTCGACCACATTCTGATTAAGCAGTGGGTATATGACGACTACTGTTCCGAACTGGGCAAGACCGGAAAGAGCAAGTCATCGCAGAGCTTCAAGGCGGCTTTGAAGATATACTGCAAGGAAAAAGGATGGGTGTTCTGTCCGCCTACTATGATTGGATGGAACGAGAAAGAGCAGCGTTCGACGAAGAACCTGCTGATAGGCGGCGGATCAAAACGTAAGAGCACGGAGCTGATTTATATCCAGACCGACCCAAAGAAAGCAGTAGATAACACTCTTCCGGATAATATCTATTAGACGGTATCGCTATCGGTATCACATCTTTGCGGTTAGCCCTCACTGGTACAAGTGGGGGCTTTTCGGTTGGTATCAGGAATTGAAAGGGAGGTATCGGGGGACTCGTCCGGAGCTGGCCGCCGCTGTTTTCCCCTTTTCATCCCCTTATTTTATGGTAAATAAGTTGTAACTTGTACCAAAATAGGTGGAATAAAAATATAAAATAGTGTAAATAAGTAAGTTATATCGTGGTACAACTTGCGTTACAACTTTGTTACAACTTGCGTTACAACTTGTAACACATTGTAAATAAGTAATTTATGAAAAGTTTTATGGTAATTGTAGTGCGGTATCGAGAAAAAAGCAGTACCTTTGCACCGAAAAAATTTTTACAGCTATGAGCTTATTCTTATTTATCGCAATTTATTTGCTGGGCGCGATTATCGCTGCTCTCATCTTTACATCTGCTGCACGTCGTGAAGGCGAAATGCGTCTGGATGATCTGTTAATCGGCATTGTGACATGTGTATTCTCGTTTGCCGGTATCGCTGTTTTGTGGTTAATCAACAAATGCGAAAGAATAGCCGACAAGTATAATAATCCGGTTATCTGGTCGCGAAATCATAACGAATAACATTCGTTTCGCGGTATCGGTTAGGCGGTATCGTGCTGAAAACAAAGTGAAATCATAATATCTATACTACTATGGGAGTACGTAAATCTGTTAATTTCAACGTGTCTCTGGAAGCCTACGAGAAGGTAAAAGAGATATTTCCGGAAGTGATAGGTACAGAGGATAATCTTCTGCAACTCGTAACCGCTTATAAGTTCTGGTGCGAACATAAAGACGACGCGCCTGGTGCCGATGGTGCCGAGATAGAGAAGCTGCGTGCTGATCTTAGACAAGCAGAGTCGGAACGTGACCAGAAACAGGCCGAGATAGACCATCTCAAACAGGAAGCCGAGAATGGCGACAGTGAACAGGATAAAGAACTGGAGAAACTGGAGAGCGAAAACCGGCAGCTCAAAGAGGACAAAGAGAAGCTGGAGAAAGATCTGCAAGATGCGCAAGAAGGCAAACCGTCGTGGGATGCTATTAAACGAACTATTGCACCGTTCCCTGCTGCTCTGCTGGAAGAAACAGCTGCAATGCTCAGCGAGTATTATAGTCGCGAAATCACACCTATGCAGTTAATGGTGGATATGTTTATCCGTTATACTATTGAACGTAACGCGGAGTGGTTCTATCCTTTCATGCTGAAAGACAAAAATATAGTAGCCATCGCGCAGCGTATCAATCCGGATGTTACCAATATCGACCAAATTAAGAAATCACTAAATCTGGACTAATATGGGTTTACTTGACAATGCGGATTTATTAAAAAATCTGGTAAAGCCATATCTACCTAAGATATCGCGTGAGTTTTTACCGCAGGTGAATAAGGAACTGGTATCAGCTCTTTATAAAGAGGACGAGAACCTACAAGAAGGTGAAAGCGAAACTGTTTTCATGATCAGCCGTGACGAGAAAGATGCGTATATTCGTACTGTGCAGCTGGATGAAAACGCACATGTAGTACGTAGCTCTGAAAAAAGAAAGGTATCAGACTACCTGCAGTCAATCATTAACCAAGCATTTAAGTAACTATGTCTGTATTAGATAACGTACCGGCACCGAAGAAAGATTATAACTTTCTCACTGGTGATATATCTTTCATCGACGAAATGGATCAGGAAAAGCAGCCTATGGAAATAGACGAGCGTCCGGAGTTCGTGGGTGATGCTCCAGAAATACCGGAAGTGCCTATAGAACAGGAAGAAGATCCGGATGAACTCAACGCAGCACCAGGCGAGACGGCCGAGGTTATTACCGAACTCATAGACACATGCGCGTCGTATGGCCTTGCGCTTATTTCTAAAGGTGATGCGGAGCAGTATATGGCTACGCCGGATCAGAAAAGACGTATTCAGAAGGTTATTCGCGTCTATTGTGACCGGTTAGGTGGTAAGATGCCGCCCTGGTTACAGTTGGCTATTCTCTTATCTATCGTATATGGCCCGAAGATACCTGCGGCCATCGACGAGCGTAAGATTAACATCCTGCAAGCTAAGATAGCAGAACAGGAAAAAAAGATCGCTGCTTACGAAGCTGAGAAAAAGGCGAGAGAGTTAGAACAACAATTAGCGCAACAAAGACAGGCTGATGCAGCCGGTAAGAAAGAAGGCGAGTAATGGAACGCGCAGCTAAATGCACACTGGTATTAGGCTTTAACGGAACTGGTAAAACTACCTTTATTCGTGAAACGCTGGAAGAACTGCTCCAGCGTTCACGTGCAACCGGTCGCCGACTAAAAGTACTCATCGTTACGCCTGATGACGTAGAATGGCAAGACTATCCGGAGAACCTTTTAGAGACTCCGGATGACTATGTGTACGAAGGAATACAACGCCATGTGTGGCAAGACGAGTACGAAGGCGAAAAGAAGTATAGCCTGAAACGTATAAGCAAGTTCAATAGTGGTATTATTGTCTTTGATGACTGTAAAACCTATTTCGGCGATATATTACCGCAAGAAATTATTAACCTGTTTGTACGTCGTCGCCAGCGCAGCTTAGATGTGTTCTTTGTGGGTCATGGCTTTACGACCATCCCACCACGCGCGTTTACCTATTATAGTGATGCGTTCTTATTCCGGACAGTGGATAATATAGACCGCCGGAAAGATTGCATTAACAACTTCGATTATTTCAAGCGTTGCCAAGTTGAGGTAAACGAAAAGGCAAAGAAAAATCCGTACTATCACATGCGTATTCGTAACGTGGACGTATGACAGAGAATATAACATATACCTTCATGTCTCGAAAGGAACTGGCTGTAGCTGCCGGTGATATAGATGTACGTACACTGTATAATTATATCCTCGATTCATGGGATGTGTTAAAAAGCTTAGGATGTACTAAGCGAAAGAAGCTCACGCCTGCCGGTGTGAAGTATTTATGCGAAAACTATGGTATTAGTTTACAATAAGGTCAAAAATCGTATTTACTGGAGTCCTGCCGCTCGTGATGAGTAGCAGGCTCTTTTTTTCGGAAATAATCGGAAATAATCGGTAAGTATCGGAAATTATCGGAAAGCGTATCGTTGAAAAGCTGTAATTTTGCCGAAAATTTGTTAAACCAACTAAATTTTCAGAGTATGCAAAAAGTTTCGACCGCCGTTATTATCGGTATCGTATGTGTCGTAATGCTGGGTGTACTGGTGTACCTCAACCGCGACAAATTCACCTCGAAGAAAGAGGTAGCTGCTCCTGCTGGAGAGTAATTAACTGAGTAACTAACAAAACCATCAAAATCAAACGACAATGGGTAAGAAAGGTATTCTTGGCGACATTGAGATTACGCCAAAAGAGATGCAGGACGCACTGCACGCCAACGCCGATGGTGGTGATCCCAACTATATCGGCCTGAATGACGACACTCTCAACCTCGGCGAAGCTAAGTCTTTCGTAGATGAGGGTGACGCTAACCGCGTATTCACTATCCGTTTGCACAACGGAACGGACAACACGCAAAAGATCCAGTTCAACAAGATTCTGGAAGATGCCGCTAACCACGCGCTTCTGAAAGAGGGTCACGTTGTAACTACCGGCGCCAGCGGTTCGGAGAAGTATCTGGACGCAGAAGGTGATCCGCGCTCTCTCGATGTTCTTCTGGAGCTTATCAAGCACACGCCTATCCGCGTTCGCTCCATCATCTTCAACGTAAGCGATGCTTCGCAGCTCGGCGAACCGTTGAAGTACCGTAAAGAGACGCCGTTTATGACCGGCTCTACCGAGCAGATCATCCCGTCCAACTTCCAGAACCAGAACACGAACAACACCAAGACGGTGGAAGTTTCGTTGAAGAAATGGATTTTGGGCTACGACAGCACCATCCTGTACGCTATCCGTTCGGGTGTGAGCGTCGATATGACCATCAGCTTCGGTGCAAGCTTCGATCCGGCTAACGCACTCCGTAAGAAGTACGATGCAGCCGTCATCGCAGCGGCTAAGTATTTCGCTCGCACTCAGCAAGCGTAATCGCAACCAGTGTGTAATCAGTAGGGGGTGGGGATTGCCCCATCCCCTACACTGTTTTTAAAACAACTATGGTAAATGTAAAAATCAATAAGGTAAAAGCGATTGAGGAACTGGCACGCCGCGTTAAGCATAACGAGAACGGCGTAAAGCACTATCTTCAGTCGGCAGGTATTTCAGTAGAGGGACATGTATCTCTTGAAGATCTGAAAAACCTGAACGAACTGAATCCGCAGGCGTTCCGCGAAATGTGCTTCTTCTTATTCCCTGAGCTTCCGAAAGACGAAGTGCTTGTAGGTGGTGATGGTAGTAAGAAGAAAGCAGGCAACGATCAGCCTGGTGCAACCGTTACCGATGAAGCAGGCAATACCGTCGCTGAGACAGCCGGATCTTCTATTGATTGGACTTCTATCATGCAGGGCATCGTTTCGACTGCAGGCATGACGCTTACCGGAATTTTCGGTAAACAACAGGATAATAGCGCAGCTGCTGCGTTAAACCAACAGAAGTCCGATATGAAGATCATTATTGGCGTGGTCATTGTCTTTGCTCTTATTATCGCTGTCTTTGCCTTCTTAGTTATTAAACGTAAGAAGTAATGAAAAGGGTAATAGCAAACGGAGATGGTGGAGAGGCCTTTATGGCCGCCGGTGGACTTGCTGCATGTACATCTGTGATACAGGGAGCCTTTAACTTAGGTTCTACTGCTATTCAGACTAATGCGTACACTGAGGTGTCTAAAAGCAATAACGATGCAGCCGTGAAAATCCATGACTCCGACAATTCGGCACGAGTAAAGATAGCCGAAATATGGTCTAAGCATTCGCGTGAGATCGTAATAGGTGTCTTGATGGTGTTTGTAATTATCGCACTGCTGATTTACCTTTACAAATCCCCTCATCGTATATGAAGATAACGTACCTTCCTGATTTTCCGGAACGTCCGACTAATCCGGCACGAACCAATGTACGAACAGGAGAAATCGAGATAAATGCTAAGCGTTGGAAACAGTTGCGTCCGGAAACGCGGGAGTACGTGCTTCTTCATGAGATAGGTCATTACAAAGAAAAGACGTTTGACGAAGTGGCCGCTGACCGGTACGCACTCCGGCATCTGGCGTTAAAAAAGCCTTATAGCCTTTGGGACTATTATCAGAGCGTTTACGAAGTTAGCTATGGCAATCCGGAACGGATGGCCGCTGCACAGTACGACACTCTTAAAATAGCCGCAGAGAATGGTAGTAAGGAAGCCAAGCAACTCCTATATGGATATGCAGCTGCTGACGGAAGCGAAGATCAGTCGAACTGGATATATTATGTACTGGCAATCCTGGTATTAGCAGTGACAGTTTACATTATTAAATTCAAGAAACATGGATAAAAAGAAAATTCTTATTATAGCCGGAGTCGCGATAGTGCTCTATCTGCTTTTCCGTAATTCCGGATCTTCCGGAACTAAAGACGAGACCGAAGCAGGTAACGCATTTTCTAATGCGGCTAATGCGCTGACATCCGGACTCTCCACTGTTGCGACGGCTGCATCCGTTCAGAAGAGCCAAGAGGACGAGGAATACCAGAATTTACTCGCCGAGTATAAGCGTCTGAACGGTGGCACCTTGCCACGTGGGGCAACCTCTCTTACTTACTCGCAGCTTCAAACAGCCATTAAGAGTTTGAAAGATTTACAGGTAGCTATCAATAACTACTACGAAATCGAAGATGACTCCGTACAGATGACTGCAGATCAGCTTGCGTTGAAAGGCATTGACACCGTAGAAGAAGTGAATACGCTTATTAACGAGGTTAAAGCGCGTCAGTTAGACGAGCACCTGACCGACTTGTTAAACGCGTTCATCAAGACCTGTAACAACTACGGTAGTATCTGGAACCCAGCCGGTGCAAGCAGACAGGTATGGGATGAGTCCACGCTCCGCGCAATCATGGCACTTAGTGACAGCGATTTGAAGAAACTTAGCAATAAGTTCAAGAAACGCACGAACGAGTGCAAATATCCGGACAACTATAGCGCGTTGAATTATCGCTATTACGAGCGTACTTCGCTTAGCGCAGCTATTCCGACCGGAACACTGTGCAGCTATCGTGGTGGCTCAGCAACGGCTAAAGAGTTCCGGCAGAATATGTTGGATCGCGGCTATTAAATCTATACAGCTATGGCAGAGGAAGTATTTGACATACGTATGGAGAAAATGAACGATCATACGAGCGATAGCAAATACGCTATTATCGGATTTTTCGCGGAGAAGCAACGTAGGCAGAACGAACTCGTTTCGCGTGCTGCTTCCGCTGCTGATCCGGAAGCCGCTCAGGATGTTCCGGCACAGCGTAACGCGGCTAAAAAGTCGCCGAGTAATGGAACACCTACGGCCGCTCCGGAAAAAGGGTGTTGCACGCTATCGAACATTCTGGCCGAGTCCACAGCTGAACAGTGGCTGCTTGCGCTTATCGCGTTCTTATTATTTATCAATCTAATTTGCAAGAGCTGATGAAAGTAGAAGTAGGAAAAGATATCAACCCGAAGGATATTATGATAGGTAGTGCTGTTATCTTAGGTATTGTAGCGGTGTTTGTCATCGTGATGGTACTTATTAAGAAGTTCACGAAAGTTCAGGATGTAGAACTGCCTAAAGATACCAACTGGGGGCGTACTTTAACGGATGTAGAACAAGACCAGGTTATACGTCTGGCCGACGCATTGCATTTTGACATGAACGGCTGGAATATATGGGGGCATGATAGAAGCATCTATCAAGAGTATTCTATGACCACCGATAAAGTCTTTGTCGCAACGGCTAATTACTTCGCATCGAAGTATGGCGACGGCGAAAACCTTGCGCAGTGGCTCAAAGATGAAGCCTTCGCGTTCTCGGCACTTACGGATAGTATCATCAGCCGCTTGCAAAAGTTTGGCATATACGCGCAATAATATGGAACAGTACAATTACAACAACTACACTTTGGGCAAAGTGGCTACAGTCGGTGTAGAACTGGAAGTGTCTTGGACATCCGCGCTCTATATCGCGCTGGCCGGTATGGTAATCATCCTTTGCTTCTTCGTTGCTAAACGTCTGTTATGATGAAAACGAAGCTTAACAAGAAAGCCGTCATCTGGACGATCGCTATTAGCGTCGTACTGATTGCAATAGTCGTTGGCTATTACGTGTGGGTGCGCAAGAAAAGCGTATCTAATTCTAACGTAGGGCTTGGCGGTTTAGATGACGGCGTTCTTCGTTACGGAAGCAGAGGTGCTGACGTGGAGACGTTACAGGCGTACCTTAACGCTAAACTGACGTTCTATTACTATGAACGCGGCGAACGTCCGACGTACAACGGCAGTACGCTTAACTCGCTCGTAGTAGATGGCATCTTCGGGGCCAAAACACTGTGCGCAGTAAAGTGGTGGTTTGGTAAAGAAACAGTATCTAAAAACGAACTGAACTAATATGGAACTTAAATTCTTTCCGGAGCACATGATTGATGCTATTCCGGCAGACATAACAGCAATAGACGCAGCCGGTAATACTTACGTAGGCCGCTTTGACAGAAGCAAAGTGGTAGCCGGTAGCGACGTGGAAGCGCAGCCGGTCTGGATGATCCAAAAAATTGAACTCATCAAGTCCGGTTCGGAAACGGTTTACCGCACGACATTCCCGAACGGCGTAAAGTCGTTTACTAACGTATGGGATGATCGCGCCACATTAACGTACACTTTTAACAAAAACTAATATGGGAACAACAATGTTAGACCAAATCGCCACTAATAGAGCTTTGTACGAAGCAGCTCGTGGCGGAAATCACATGGGCGATGTGTCTGCTATGGACGCTTTGCGTTCGGCAGCTCTGATCCAGCGACAAGTAGCTAATGCGGATGGTTATTCATATCGCGGTGGCTCCTATGGTTCTTTCGTGGCTTCTGCTACGGATATCGCTCTCGAGTCGTCTCTGTTACTGCAAGACAAGAAACTTGCTTATACGCTTCCGGCAAAGCAGAAGGCGATGTACAATATCAGCAACAGTAAAAAATCGTACAGCTATGCTGGTGGTTCTTATGGTCAGTTCATCGACAAGACCGAACAGGAGTCTAAAGATGCTATGCAAGCGGCGCAAATAATTGAAGGCACCCAAGCAGGTAACGCAGGCGGACAAGAAGCTCCGGCAGAAGAAGCACCGAAAGCTACGGAAGAGAAAGGCATTAAAGCCTTTTTGAAAAAGTACAAACTGTGGGTTATCGCCGCAGTGTGCGCAGCACTCTATTTTGTATTACGCAAAAAAGACTAAAACGCCATGAAGCTCGTTCACTCCCTTTGGTCGCAGCCGCTACTTGAGTCCGCGCCTGTTGATCGTCAGACAAAGGCGGTAACAATGCTATGGTGTTACGCTTCGTCTGTGGCTTTTGCGAAGATGCACAAGCAGCCTATTCGTCTGTACGCAGATGAGTATGCTGCTTTGTTGCTTTCCTTCTTGCCGTATGATGACATACTGAAATTAGAGGTTCCGGAAGGCACTCCGTCTATATTCTGGGCAGCCGGTAAGTTCTCTGCATACAAGCAGATGCAACCAGGCGATATCCATATAGATGGTGATGTGTTCTTACAAACTCGATGCGTGATGCAATTACTGACACATGCAGCTAAGAAATATGGTGTTCTGGTGCAATGTGTTGAGAATGGCGAAAACTGCTACGATGGTGCTTACGATTTGGTGACTTCCATCCTGAATAGTCGCGGAGTTAAGTACAACGGCCACAAATTCCCAAAGTTCACAAAGGCATTTAACACCGGCCTAATCGGTTTTAATGACATGGAACTTCGAGACAAGTACGTAGAACTGTACTTTGACACGATGAAACAGATACAGGCAGATCCGGAACTTATTGCGGAGCTAACGGAAGCTTGTTCTGCACCGGATATCGTACTGGAGCAACAAATGTTATATGAGCTTTACGGCCGTCAGCAGTACTATAGTCTGCTTGGTGCCGGTGAGTTCTCGATGGAGTATAGCCGGTATGTAGGATATCAGCATCTATTAGGCGACGCTAAAACGTCGTGGCTGTATAAAACTATTCAGCAACTCTATGACATTGATCCGGAAATTTTTGCCATGACTGCAGAAGCGGTAAATAACTTATTAAACGAATAAAATGGCACAACAATTCAGATATAACCCTATCACCGGAAAGCTGGATATAGTGGACGTGTACGAAGGTGCAGAGTTCGATCCGGCCGGTACATACCCCGATTTGAAGGTCGGCGGTCTGATTGCACGCGAGGTAGATGCTATTGTCGATTACCGAACATCATTCATTTTCCGTTCAGCCGGTGGTAATGAGTCTATCTCTACCGGAGCGGCGAAGATAACTTCTATTTTCGGTAATGTAGCTAATGGCGTACCTTTTAACGCAACACATTTTAAGTCTGTAGGCTTTAACGCTTTTAATCCGGAGAACGTAATGGCAAAAGCTATTGCAGCGGATGGTTCTATTTCCGAAAGCGAAGATCATAAAGTAGCGTATATTCACGTCATCGCCGGTTCTGTCGGCAGTGGCCATAATAACGGTTATATTATTTCCTCAAAAGAAAGCGATACACTGTTAGTGAATCGCGTGGCTTTTGTCGCTTCTAATCCAACAGAAGCAACAGCATCTACCGTTCTAACGGCTACTTCTATCAGTGCTTCGCGTAGCGCGTATATTCCACCTACAGAGGGATGGCTGCTAATTGACTGCGACAACGCACAATTAGCAGATATGTGCGTGCATTTGGCTTGGTCGTATAATCCGCAGAACTGGAAAGAGTATCACGAGTCAGTTATTGAGCTTCCGACGGTTCACGAGTGGGGAATGGGCAAAGCCGGTAGCGTTATGGACGAAATAGACTTCCTCAATCAGTCGGTGACTATTCGTATAGAACGTGCGCTACTTTCCGAACTTACATGGACGGAACAACGTACAGCTGGAGACAATGCCTATAGTGACGATGCTCTTAGTACGGTAGCAGGCGAGATTTTGGCCGTTACAGAGAACGCCATCACCATCGGAGCAACAACATACACACGAGATTCGGAGCATGACGCTGTTTCGGCTTATGCGTGGACTAACGAAAGTGTGACGGTTTACACTGCCAGCGAAACACCGTCTGCACCTACTTATGCGTATTCGACGGAAGGACTGCAGCAAAGCATCAAAGCTTCTACGGCTAACCTTTCCGCTTACGGTTTGCCGTCGTCATATACCTTCGTTGTGGCCGCTGATGGTACGCTAACGCTTTCAACCGGTACGACGCAGATCACACCGGCTACAGCTCTTAGCGGTATCTATATGTATTATGAGCAGACTCAAGAGACAATCGTTCCGGTAGAACTCAAAACAATCTATGACGTGGACGATTTTGGTACGGAAGAGTTTATCGGCACTTCGGTAGCACCTACTTATGCGACGTTCCTCTATCTGCCAAACTTATACGATAGCTTGCGCGAACTGATATACGTAGAGAGAGCCGACCACACATCGACTATTGACTTCTCGGAAGTGCGCACTACTTTTATCAAGCGTAATTCGGTGGCGAATATGACCATACGCACTATTATGTGTGATAATGTAGATACGCTGAAAATCTACATAAACGATACGCTGGTACTTAACCAGTCATCCATCACGGACGGCACGGAATTAAGCACAAACATAGCTGTTGCTTATGGTGATAAAGTAGCGTTCGAGATTACGCGTAATACTGAGAACCAACAGGCACAAGTAACATATACTTTCAAATACTAAGTAATATGGAAACATTTTTAGCAAGATACTGGAGAACTCGCAATACAAGCAGCACATGGATTTATTGCTGTTCAGAGACCGGCGATGACGTGCGCGGTGATGGTACTATGGCGCATCCATACAAGACCATCGAACACGCCTACGAGACACTGCCGAGCAATACAACCGGTTACACTATCAATGGACGTGGATATCAGAAGCTCACGAAGTCTATTCTGGATAATCACGCTACTACGATACGCGCCGACTATCCTGGTGCATGGATTTTGGACGGTGCAGCTCTTAATCAGACTACACAAGAGTACGAGCCGACACACTGTCTTATTTGGTGCGCCGCTTACACAAACCTTACGCTTATCAATATGGGCGTGGGAGCAGGTCAATTCATATACAGGCAAGAATCGACATATACGAGCTACGCTCAATATGCTTCCCTGTGCGGTGTTGGCCGTGCGAACTCCGCGAACCACGTGGACCACGCGAGCAACGTGTCCGGTTTTGCTTCCTCGCCTGTCCGCAGCTATAACTGCGCGCTGTGGCGCGGAGGTATAGGCGGAACAAACATAGTAGGGTGCGTTTACGCAAGCCCAAGACCAACGGCAAGCAGATTATGTACGCTCAATAACCCGATGACCAGCTGTACGTGCTATGATGGCCGTCTGAACGTAAACATTACCGGATCAACTGACGCAGCTACATCAAACCCGACACCTCAGAAGTGCTTGTTTGCGAAATGGGATATATTTATCGGAGTAAAGACTCAGACCTTTACGGAATGTTTCTTCGCTTCTGATTGTAATTTCTATTACTACGCATCAAGCAAATACTACAAGATAGTGTTAGGAGATACGACTGCAGCCGAAGTAACCTGCACGCTCGATGCCACCAACCTCACTTGCACCGTCGATGGTGTTGCTAATATCAAGGCGGCATGTGAAGCTGTCATAAGCAATTACTCGGTGACTAATACGAAGTTCCAAAACTGCACGTGGGGCACTCAGGATTCGGCGGCTCTGTTTGTCGATCCGGATCATTATAACCTTGCGCTTAAAGACGGCTGCCAAGCTGTCTTAGGCGACAAAGGTTATTTCGGAGCGGAAGCACCGGCCAAGCTTATTAAGTTCCTACAAAACTCAGACAATGAGATTTGGGCTTTCGACCACCGCACGTTAGATGGTGACTGTCTTTCTATCAACGAAAACGGCGAATTATGCGTTAATCTGGAGTCCGTTAGCGATGGAGCTATTTTTAGTAACGTGCTGCAAATAGACCCATCGAAGCTGCAATTTGACGGTGTGGAAGGACTGATACAGACCAAGAAGAACCCAGAAGGCTTTGTGCTGGCTCAGCGCAAGTATTTCTTAGGTAGCTTTGTGGAAAAGAATACAGATCTGGCCGAAGGCTCCTATATCGTAGTAGGTGGCTATCCGGTGACGTATGGTACGCATACCGTTACTCCGGAAGAGGGAGAAGAGTATCAGGAAGAAACGCTCTATCAGAACATGGACGTATTCGACGTGCTTTCTACAGATACTAACAAACAGTATAACAGCGAAGGCACTACGAACCTCGTTCGGAAGCTTCTCGATCCGAACCAAGTGGACGGTATCTACATCCGCTGCCGAAGCATGATCTATAAGTGGGTAACTCCGCAAGATACGCTGGTAGAGGGAGCAACGTACTTAAACGTAGGTAACGATAACATTACCTATGGCGGTCGCACCATAATACCAGGCAAGTCATTCGTATGCACGCAGCAAGCCGATCACTTCACGCACGCGACGGATAACACATATAAGGTAGGCGTTATGTTTGACGATCCGGAACTTCCGGAAACCGAATGGATTTTCTACGGTTTGCAAGGTCGCGCCTTTGTATCGAAGAGTCATGGTAACATTACACGTTCTGACAACGGTATGCCGGAGTCATCTGGAAATCCAAGAGCATGGAGCACAGCCACGACGCTCAACATACAGGGAACGGCCACAAACATCAACCAGCCCTATGTGCAAGTAGCTATTTTTGTTACGAACCTACATAATACATCGTTATAATATGTATGTACCGGTCATCACATCGTTAGCGTTAAATACCATACACGTCGAACAGACTATGAACTACGGCGTGCGTGGTATTGCGCTAAACGTCCGCAAAGTAGATAATACGGCGGACAATAAGATCGTACAACCGGCGTTCACTCTTTCAGGCTATCCGGAGTTTGTGCAAGGAAATGCAGGCTTCGCAGTTACAAGAGAAACGACGAAATATAATAACGAAGCGATCATTACGAATGATTAAGTAAACGGCTCGAAGCTTCCCTGTACGGTGTTGGCCGTGCGAACAACGCGAACAACGTGAACAACGCGAACAACGTGTACGGTTTTGCTTCCTCACATATCCTTAGAATAACACAGAGCACGTTTACTTTGCCAAGACCTATAACGGCACAGCAGAATAGTCAAAATTTGAAGCACGAGTAGCAGTATGCGAAAGTAGATAAAGAAAAGGACAGGCCATGCCTAAAAGATACGGACATCTTTGGCACCTAATCTGCGATATAGAGAATATCAAGGACGCTACCCGAATAGTCCTCAAAAGACGGAAAGCGAACGGCCATTGGGGACAACAAGAAATTGACATCAAAAGCGACTTTGACAATTTCTGTAACAAAATACAACGCTCTTTGACAAATCGGAATTATGAATTTGGGCGCATATCTTCATACAAGCGAAAAGAAAAGAAGAAAGTACGTGCGATCGATC
>Ga0310786_10001982_pt1 | contig 32226 bp, 41 predicted proteins | sample AusTroGonzalo_MG_FD_203881 | JGI IMG/M metagenome (GOLD analysis project Ga0310786, IMG submission 203881) | Bovine rumen microbial communities from tropical cattle in Woodstock, Queensland, Australia - Gonzalo_03 (v2) (version 2) | ecosystem: Host-associated > Mammals > Digestive system >...
CGTCAACACATGGGGAAAAGAAATGGTTTCACAGGGTGTTTGGTCTGAAAACGATTTACAAGCAATTGAAAATGTGGCCACGACCGCGGATGTCGTGATTGCATTGAACAAGCTTCGTTCTGTTATGGGTGGGTCGGACATTCCGACAATGGATTCCATTGATGATGGCCTGCCTTCTGATCGTGAGATTCAACAGATGATAGCTTCAAAGAAATACCAGGAAGGCGATGAAGCAACCCTGCGCAAGGTTGATGAACTCCTTACCCGGAGAGCAAAAGCCGGACGACCGCAATATTTGCAAGTCTGACCTTTGCGCCGTGAAAGCCGGCACAACGAAATCAAAAATAAATAACCTGTGAAGCGATGGCTTCCCCGACCTAGTCGGCCCAAAGTGAAACAGCCTCTTATTGTTTTTGTGTCTTTAACTTTAATTTTAACTTAAAAAAAGGAAAACAAAAATGAGTATTCAAGCCTCAACAAACTTCATTACATCTTTTGATGCAATGGTTAAGGCAGCGTATCAAGCGGCTGGAACGCTTCGGAATGCTGTCCGTGTGAAAACTGGCGTGAACGGTTCCTCACACAAATTCTTCAAATTGGGTCAAGGCGTTGCTACTGAACGCATCCCACAATCTGACATCACACCGATGAACATTTCTCATGCAAATGTCACGGCTACATTAAAAGACTATTCAGCCGGTGAATATTCGGATGTGTTAGATTTAGAGAAATTGTCCTATGACGAAAAGAAAGAATTAGCAACCGCTGTTGCAAATGCTATGGGTCGCCGTATGGACCAATTGATTATTGACGCTATGAACAGCGGCGCAAACGCCACATCTGTCGCCAATACTGTCCAAGAAGGAAGTGGCTCATCTGCTTGCGGATTCAACATTGCAAAATTGTTGGCCGCCAAGGCTTTGATGGATGCCGCCAATGTTCCTGATGATGGAAATCGTTATATGGCTTTGTCTGCCAACGCATTGAAAGATGCTTTGTTGGATAGCAAAATCAGCTCTAACGACTACACGACCATCATGGCCATTCAAACAGGCAAATTGCGTGATTTCGCTGGATTCAAATTCATCGTGATCGGAACCCGTAAAGAAGGCGGCTTGCCTTTGGCTTCCAACAACCGCGTGAATTTTGCCTGGCATAAAGACGCTGTCGGTTTAGCAATCGGCCACGATATGCACACAGAAATCAACTACATCCCGGAAAAAACATCCTGGTTGACAAACGGGTTGTTCTCTGCCGGTGCTGTCGTGATTGATGACGAAGGCGTTTATAAAGTCAACACCAAAGAATAAGGAGAATGAACTATGTCTTTCAGTAATGCTACTATTACACCCGTAGGCGGACAATCCCTTCGCGGAAAAGCCCCACAGGTTTTTGCTTACAAAACAACGGATGCTTTATCAAGCGTTAAGGCTTCCGGCTACTTCAACAGCTTTGGTCCTATGTTAGAACCAGGCGATTTGATTCTTGTGTCAACGATGAGTTCCGGCTCTGCGACAAACTGCTATATTTTAACAGTTGCCGCTAAAACTTCCGGCACCGTCACGACCGCAGTCGCTGCTTATACAGCTGCTTCGTAATTTAGCGAGGGGGGCGGAACCTTCCGTCCCTCTCTTTTTACTTTATAGAGGAAAAGAAAATGTCTTTTACAAAAGTTGATATATGTTCCCAGGCGTTGGCTCTGATACGCGCAAATTCAATTTCGTCTTTTCAGGAAGATTCCGAAGAAGCAAAAACTTGCTCTTTGTTATATGATTCTTTTGTAAAGGACATTTTTTCGCGTTATCCGTGGTCCTTTGCCACAAAGATTCAAGTCTTATCCCGGTTGGCACTTGACCCAGTTGATACAAAATATAAATGCGCCTATGCCATGCCGAATGATTGGCAGCGGATTTTGGCCGTTTATGATAACAATGACAATCTCATTGATGATTATGAAATATCGGGTGAGGATTTGACCAACAATTCAAACGGGGTCAAAACGCCCATTCTTTTGACCAACAATTCAAACGGGGTCAAAATCAAATATACACGGTATGTTGAAGAATCAAATTGGCCCGGATATTTCATCAACTATGCCATCCATGCGCTGGCGGATTTGCTCGCTGGACCGATAACGGATGATGACGCGACAATTGAAAAAATGCATCGCCTAGCATACGGGGGACCCGGTGAAGGCGAACGCGGTGGAAAGTTTGCGGTTGCGACATACACCGACACGCAGCAACAGCCATCCGCCGAAATGGATAGTAATATATTGATTGCTGCGAGGTTTGCATGAAGATTCAAACAGAACAACAACGATTTTCGCAGGGGGAAATTGACCCCTTGATGATAGGGCGCAATGATGTTGACAAATATTATGGCGGCCTAGCAAAAGCCACAAATGTCTTTCCACTTCGGCAGGGCGGACTAAAATCCCGTCCAGGGTTGCAACTGATTGAACAATTGCCATCCGGGAATCACAAGTGCTTTGAATTTGTGGTTGATAGCAACACAAAATATCTGATCGTCTTTTCAGACCAAGAAATCCGTGTTTATAGGAACCGCGTATTGAAGGCGACAATTACGGCGACAGATTATCCCAGTTCTGTCATTCCAACAATCAATGTTGCGCAAGCATACGACACGATGATTATTTTCAGCGATGAGGTAGCACCGCACAAATTGTTCCGGCAGAATGAAACGACCTGGACATTGTCAACGCTGACTTTCAAATACATCCCACGATATGCCTATCAATTAGTTGAAACAACGCCGGCAGGGACATTGACCCCTTCTTCAAAGGAAGGCGAAATCACATTGACCACAAGCAGCGGTGTTTTCACTGCTGATTCAGTTGGCCAATATATTGAAGGCAATGGCGGACGCGCACGAATCACGGGCTATGTGTCCAGCACAAAGGCCAAAGCCGTGACGGAAATATCCTTCTTTGATACGGATGCCATCGCTTCGGGAAGTTGGACATACATGACAGGATATGAACCGGTCTTTTCTGCAAATCGCGGTTGGCCAACATCCGGTGTGTTCTATGAAGGACGCTTGTGGATTGGTGGATGCAAGTCCAGGCCCAACAGCGTCTTTGGTTCTCGTGTGAATGATTTTTACAACTTTAACCCGAACACAATTTTAGATGATGACGCAATTGATGCAACATTGGATTGTTCAAACAAGATCGTGAACATCATCGCCGGCCGAAATCTGCAAGTTTTCACCATCGGTTCGGAACACATCGCCATCCAGTCATTAGGCGACCCGATCACACCGAAAACGGTCAACTTCAAAAAGCAAACTTCAATCGGCTCTCGGCCGAACCTGCGCGCATTTGAAATTGAGGGCGAAACAATCTTCGTCAATACTTCTTCAATCCATGCCTTCGTATATGATGATTCACAAGGCGCATACAGTTCACAAATCGTGTCCTTGTTATCAGGTCATTTGGTGAAGAATCCTATTGACTTCTGTGTCCGTAAAGCATACACGGACCAGGGGGCGACATACATCGTCCTAGTGAACAACGACAACAATCTGTGTGTTGTGGACATCTTGCGTTCGCAGGAAGTCAATTCCTTCACAGAACAAACAACAAAAGGCAAGTTCTTGAATTGTGGCACTGATGAGAATGACATCTATGTCATCACGGAACGCACAATCAACGGAACGACACATCATTATTTGGAAGTGTTTGATGATGACCGTCATCTTGACTTTTCAATCTTGAAAACATACACAACCCCGACCAGCACAATCACCGGGCTTTCATTATTCCGCGGTCTTGATTTTGAAGTTTACACGGACGCAGGATATACGAACGATGCGGAAATTGATGAAAACGGTGTGCTTGAATTGCCGGCTGATTGCAAGTTGTTTGAGATCGGGTTCAATTATGAATCCATCGTCAAAGATTTGCCGGTTCAAACGCCTGGCCAAGGTTCAACCATTGGAATGAAAAAGAACATTTCGGAAGTGTCCGTTTTGTTGTCCAACACATCAACCTGCCACATCAACGGGATTGAAGCGGTCCCGGGGAAAGATTTTCCGCTATACCCGGAAGCATACAAATTTTATCATTTCACGGGAACAAAGACATTGAAAGGTTTTCGTGGATGGAACGACACCGGACAAATCACGATTTCAAAAACTCGTCCGGGGGATTTAACACTATTGTCAATATCAAAGAAAGTGAGGTTATAAAATGGTCGCAACGACAACAGCAACAACAGCAGGGACGGCCGCCGCAGTAGGTGCATCAAGTGCCGCAGCAGCAGGAACAACGGCCGGTGTGTCCGCTGGTATCGCCGCAGGGACAGCCGCAGGGGCCGGAACTGCCGCAGGTGTTGGGGCTGGTGCTGCCACTGGCGCAGGAATTGCCGCAGGAACGGCAGGAACAGCCACGGCAGGAACCGCAGCAGCATCTGCCGGATTTGGTTCTTGGTTGCATTCAATGTTATTTGGTGAAGCCGCATCTGCCGGCGCAAGCGCAGCAGGTGCTGGAACAGCTGGAACCGCCGGGGCTTCCGCCGCTGGCGCAGCCGGAACGGGCGCATCAACAACCGGTGCCGGTGTATCAGCCGGAACCGCAGCCGCCGCTGGAACTGGAACAGGAACCGGACAGGCAGCCGCAGGCACGGCGGCAACCGAAGGATTGATCGGCGCAGGTGGTGAATATTCCACAAAGAGCCTGTTGGCCAACGCCATGACGGGTGCAAGTGCTGCATCCGCGGTTATGAGTGGGATTTCATCCAGTCGCCAAATGAAGGCAAGCCAAAAACAAACAGAAATTCAATATCACCAGGAAAAGAATCAAGCCCTTCAAAAATCAAACTTGATTCGTGAAGCAATGCTAAAAGATGTTGCTTCGGCCCGTGCTACATACGCAAGCCGTGGCTTCACTGATGATGGAACACCTTCACAAGTCATGAACGAAAGCGCAAATCAAGCGAATTCTGACATTGGCGTTGTGAAAACAGATTCACAAATTGCCGGCTTACAATTGAGGGCGCAGGGTCAAGAATACAGACGCGGCGCGGCATTCTCTTTGTTGTCCGGTTTTGGCAATGGTGCCGGAATTGTCGGAAATAGGATTTTAACAAAATGAGAGAAGTCGCACACTATACACGAAAAGAAATTGCCGGGTCGGTCCCTGTTGTCCAACCGCAAATGAAGGAACCACAATTCTATGCGGAATTGGCCAACCACATCAACCAGTTTGAACAAAGATATTCCGAACAGGCAAAACAAAAATATGCCTTGCAATTAGACACGACACGAAAGCAGGAAATCAATCGTATTGCCAACGAAAACAAAGGCAACCCCGAAGCAATGGAAAATGCTTTTCGTGCAAATTGTGATGGCTTGTCCGAAACAATCACGAATGACGATCTGAAAGAACGCTTCAATCAGGCATACCTGACCGAAACTTTGCCTTATTTGAACCGCGCACAAGCAGAAAAGCAACAACGCCTTGATGAAGAAAATGCCGTTGCTACGCTGAACAATATCAAGACCACGAAGGACGCGATGCTGAAATCCGTCCCGGATTTGTGGTCAAATGACCCGGTTGTCTTACAATCTGCCGGCAATACTTTGGAAAAGGGGCTTGCCGATATTGCAAGCGCACTTCAAACGCGCAAAGGTGATGGCTCTTATTTATTGAGTGCCGAAACAGTGGCCACCGGAATCCGTCCCTATGTGGATGAATTAGGAAAGCACATCGCCTTGTCCCACATTGAAAAGAGTGCGGACAAACAACAGGCCATCCAAGATTTATTGAATGGAACGGTTGGCATCAACATTGATGATGGCAATGGGTCCGTCTTTCAATTCAATATCAAGGATGCAATGACGGCGGAAGCATACGAACAAACAAAGACCGTCATTGAATCAAAAGTTGCCGATGCCGTTGGCCGTCAAGCGTTAGACCTACACAATGAGGACAGCGAAAAGGCCCTTGAATATATCAAAGCATCCATCCCCAAAGGTTATGATAACAGGGACGCATTGATTGAAACGGCCACCGCTGAATATATGTCGCGCTTGAATATGTCCCAGCGCATCAACCACGAAAACAAACTTTTGAGCAATGCGCAATTGGCCGAGGATTTGACCGCGGCTTTGAAAACAAATTCCGCCGATAGCCTGGAACTTGATGAACGGATTTTGAACATTGAGGATGCCGGAACCCGTCAAGCGTTTAGGAATTACCGGGCGCAAGAAGGCAATGTGATGACTGACCCGGCCACATTTGTGATGCTTTCAAAGATGGCCAAAGAAAGCCCGAACACATTCGCCGACACGGATTTGACACACTACATTGACCGCTTGTCCCAAGTTGACATGAAGGCCCTGCAAGGCGCACAACTGGACATTCACAACAAAAAGAAGGGCGGCGAAAGCACAGGCAAATATACCGAGGTCGTGAACACAAGCGACCATGTGAACCGCTATTTGAAATTGATCGGGATTGATAATCCGAAGGACAACCCCGAAGAAGCCTACAAGGCAAAGCAACGCCTTGAAATTGCCATCAATGACTATGAAATGGAAAAGTATGGCGGAAAGCAAAAAGCCACCACACAAGACATTGACACCGTCATCATGCGCATGGCCGGAAACTTCAAAGAACGGGATTGGGTCTTTGATAATGATGTCAAGTTGGCCCAAATGGCCGGACAGCCTGTTGAAGCTCGCGCAAAAGTTTATCAACCGTTCAATCTGATTGAAGGTGATGACCTGGCATCACTGAATTCATATTTGGCCAACCGGGGAATTGTTGGCGACCCAACAACCAACAAAGAGTTGAAAAAACTCTATGAAGGACTTTTCCCGGCGGTATTAGCCCAGGACCGTGAAACAATTGATTTCTTGATTTCAAAATATAAAGGAAACAAATAGATGAGTTTAGATTTTGACTTTTCGGAAAAAACAGAAAAAGGACCTCGTGGGTCAATCGCTGATTCAATCGCAAGTATGGACCAGCAAGACCAGGCGATGCTGAACAATGCGCGGATAATCGCATCACAAATTTCCCCGGACGAAGCGGCGGAAATCAAACATTTGGCCGATAAGAATGGCATCACATTTGAAATGGCCAAAGCTGACAAAGTCAAAGCAAAGACCGATGAAATGCTTTCCAAGATGCAAGAAGTCCGGCAAAAGGCCCCGTATCTGTCAAAATTATTGGGCAATACAACATATATGTCCCTATGCCAAGACGACATTGACAATTTGATGAAGATTGAAACGAACTTTGCCGAAAAGACATGGGATGTTGGTCGTTCTGCTGTTGCCGCTGTTCCCGATATGATCGGGGGCGCATCATCCGGCTTTTTCCAACTGGCGGCTATGTATCAACGCGGAAAGAATGCCATCCATCAAGGCGTTGCAAATAAAGCCATGGAAATCATGAAAAATAATGGAATGGAAAATTCTCGGACATATTCCTTTATTCAAAACCATGCGAAGGCCATGGAAGAAACAACGAAGTTCATGAATGAATTTGCCACCGAAACAAAGAAAGCCGCCGATGATAGTTGGGGCGCGCTGGCTGATTGGATTCGCCCGGAAGAACGCCGGCAAAATGTGGCCACGCGTATCGCTGAAACAGTTGGCCAAATTGGGACGCAGGTCGCAATGGGCGGTTATGGCTGGATTGCCATGGGATTGAACACCCTGGATGACCAGCAACAACTGATGAGAGAAAAAGGAATTTATGGAACCGGTCGTGCTGATATGGCTGCCGCTTCTTCCGCTGTGTTGGAAGGATTGATTGAAAGGCAGGCCCTCGGCCGTTATTTGAACAAAGCAAATCTCGGATTGGGATGGAAAAGACGCTTGATTCGTGCCGGTGTGAATGCTGGGCTTGAAGGCCTGGAAGAAGGAACGCAAAACATCACCACCGACATGATTGACATGTATGTTGGCGGAATTGAAAAGGATTGGGCCGACATTGGAAAGGATGCGGCTGTCGCGACATTCTACGCCGCCGCCGGTGCTGGTCTGTTTAGCTCGGCACAAGGGCTTGTCCCATCCAACCGGACACAACGCCGTCAAGAACGCTTGCGCCAAGAACGCATGACAAACGGGGAAAGAATCAATCTGATGAATGCCATGATTGACAAAGGAAAATCCATCCTCGGCAAAGGAAATGTTGGCGAAGCGGAAATGAAGGCATTTGAGGAAAAAGGCGACATTGAGGATGTGAAGAACGCACAAGGGCTTCTTGCTGCCTTTGCTGATAAGATGACACAAGACGCATTTTCCGAACCGGTCATTGCTGTCCAGGGATTGACACAATTGGGCGACATTGCCGATGCAAGCAAGACATTGAAACGCGACAAAGCCACCTTCATCAAGATGGTGGATGAAATCACAAAACAGTCCGGGACAAATGTTGTCTATTTCAACGCTGCCGATCTAAAAGAGAGCTTTGGCGAAAACGAAGGCGATTTGAAGGCGGTCCTTTATCAGATGGATGTCGGTGAAGAAGAATTCAATCAAGCCGTTGAAACCGGAAGCGACATTCAAGTTGGGACCGGGACCTATGTGGCCAACATTGCCAAAAATGAACAGGTCTTTGACCAAATGAACAAAGTGGCCCGTTTGAAAGAGGATGCCCCCAGTTATAACGAAGTCAATCAGATCGTCCAACAAACCCGGAAAGAAATTGCCGAATATAAGGAACAAACCCAGCGCGAAATGACACCGCGTGAACAATCATCCAGGCAGGTCTATGAAAATGTATTCCAGGCCTTGCGCGGATTGAAAATCAACAAAACGGAAGCCGATGCCATCGCTACAATTTGGACAGCCCGGGCCAACACATTCACCGCCGGCAAAGATATGATGCCGATGGATTGGTTCAACCGTGCAACACGTGGCAATTTGACCATCACCCGGAAAGGTGTGGCCGCCCAAATATCCACGGATGACAATTTGAAATTTGAACGCATCCCGAAAGAAAAGGATGAGTTGATTGAATATCTGAAAGAACTGCGCCGGCCGATTAAAGGCAAAAACAAAATCGGTCTGTCCCTTCTTGAATACATCGCCCAAAATGGCGGATTGAAAGAATCCGGTGGCGAATTGAAAGCCATGGACGCGGACAAATGGCACAAGGAAAAACCTGGTCGCCGGAAGTTGGTCCGTGAAGATGGCGTGTCTTTGGATGACATGGCATTGTCTGCATGGGAAAACGGATATTTCGGATATGGCACCGATCGCCCAACGGTCAATGACCTGCTGGATAAAATCCGGGAAGAACTGGCCGGACAGAAAGTCTATCCACAAACACCGGAAGTCATGAACGCCCAAGAGGAAATTGAACGCAAAGAGGAAGAATTCAATTATATGGACGACATCATGGCCGGATATAATTTGTCCTTGATGCAAAGCGATTTGAATCAATTGGCCGATGCTTTCCGCGATTATCAGAAAAAGCAAAAACTCGCGCAAGAATCAGCAAAGCAACAACAATATGAACCGTCCGTTGATGACTATGAATTGGGCTGGGATTTGTTGGAACAATCCGCTTTTGCCGGTTCGCGCGTTGACTATGACCACCCATCACTTGAAGCTATCGGAACAGGTGAAGGGGCTTCTGCTCACGGATATGGTCTTTATTATGCCATAAGTCGTGAAGTTGCGGAAAAATACCGTCAAAGATTTGAACTTGATGCAGGCACCCCCGAAAGTGCGGCCAAGAATCTATTGAGAAATCAAACAATGGAAGATGCCATCGCCGACACTGAACGCGCTATCACCTACCATGAGGACAATATCAAGAACGCCCAAAAGAATTTGAAAGAGGGGAAATTTGTCGCGGATGGCTACATTGAAACACAGGAAGTCATGAAAAAGCGTCATGAAGAAGCCTTGAAGGTCCTGCGTAGCACCACCAAAGAAGAATTGATGAACCGGAAGATTGGCCAAGTCCATGAAGTTGATGTGCCGGACAATCCTTATTTGCTGGATGAAAAGAAGCCATTTTCAAAACAATCACCTTATATCAAAGCAAAGATTGATGAACTGATTGATTCCATGCCGGAAGAAAACACCGCACCCGGAAAGAACCGTGAACAATTCCGAAAATTTGTCCATGGACTTCATGGGGCATTGGGTATGTCAAGAATCTATCTTTATATTGCCGATGCTATCCATTACCAGGAAACAGGCAACGGAACAATCCCGACAAAAGAGTATATGCGCAAAGCATCCGAATTGATGCACAAACACGGCATCAAGGGTATTGCTTATGATGGCCGTCAAGATGGGCCATGTGTCGTGATATTCAATCCGGCCGATGTGAAGGTTGTTCAGAAGTTCTATCAAGACGGCCTTGACGGAAAAGCCAACGCGGCTGTGGACTTCACGAATGAAAACCGCATCCTTTTGAAACTCTTTGAAGGGGCCAACAAATCAACCCTTTTGCACGAAACCGCACACATTTTCTTGCGCGATCTGATTCAATCCGCTGTCAATGATAAGACCAGCGCAGCACAATTGGAAGTCTTGAAAAAGTGGTTCGGCAGTAAAGAAATCAACCCACAGAATGAAGAAAAGTTCGCCCGGGCATTTGAAAAGTATTTCATGGAAGGCAAGGCACCAAGCGAAGAATTGCGCCCGGTGTTTGCTCGCTTCCGCCGTTGGTTGCTGGACATCTACAAAAGTCTGATGGGTATTGACCGCGCAGCCGGACAAACCGTCAACATCACCCCGGAAATCCGGGCCTTGTTTGATAGTCTGATCGCAACCGATGAACAAATCCATCAAGCCCGTGTCATCAACGCACAAGACACCGTATTGCCGGAAGATTATTTCAAGACAAAAGAAGAATATCAGGTCTATCTTGAAAACTTGAACAACGCCAACGAACGCGCCTTTGATGAGGTCGTTGAACGCCGTGCCGATGCGATCGCCAAAATGCGCGAACGCGAATATCTGGCCGAATTCAAACAGGCCCTTGAAGAAGCCAAACAAATTGTGGCAGAAACGCCACAATATCAGCTTGTTGATGCGTTGAACCGTGGCGAAGTCAAACTCAATAAATCCGCCGTTGAAAGCTATGGGAACAAAGTGTCTGAATCCTGGCTTGATGAAAACGGCTTGATGCCGGATGATGTCGCATCTGAATTTGGTTGGCAAAATGGCGATGCCATGATGACCGCCCTTGAAACGATGCCCAGCGCACAAGAAGCCGCTTCAAAGATAGCTGGCCAAACGATGCTTGAACGCCATGACGAATTGTTTGATGAATTGTCCATCAAGGACAGCGCGGCCCGTGCCATCTATAATGATGAAACGATTGAACGCCTGGTCCAGGAAGAAATCAAAATCAAAGGCGAACGCCCGGCCACAAAGACAAAAGATATTTTATTGAAAGCCGTCCAGGCAGGCGGAAACAATATCATCCGCAACGCCTTATTGGGCGAAGCGACAAATGTCCGCAAGTATGCCAAACAGGCAATGAAAGCCGGTGAGGATTATGAATACGCTATTCGGAACAATATCCGCCACAAAGCCCTTGAAGCGAAACACCGTCAAGCCATGGCATCCTATTTGGTCAAACGGGCCTATGAAGCGGAAGTTGATGTTCGCAAAGCTGAACGCTACTTCAATGACATCAAAGGCCGTGAAGCCATTGTCGGCACAAAATACTTTGAACAAATCAAGGCACTGTTGGCCCGACATGGATATTGGGACACCGACTTCAAACCCCGTCAAGGGTTCGCTGAATTTGCCGAATCTTTGAAAAACAATGGGGAACCTGTCCCGGTTGTCAATCCTGGCTTATTGGAAACTGGCCATCAGAACTATTGGAAAATGACCTATGGCGATTTCATGAATTTATATGAAGCCGTCAAGTCCATTTACACGGTCGGCCGGAACAGTCGCTTGATGATGAAGGAAGGCAAAAAGCAAGAACTTGAAACAGTGGCCAAAACTCTGACGGATAGCATCTACACCAACACCAAAGCCACAAAGACCGCGCCAACGGATATGTTGAAGGAACGGACCACATGGGAACGCTTCACCGATAAATTGAAACAATTGGAAAGCTGGCTCGTGAAAACGGAACAGGTCTGTCTTGAATTGGATGGCGGTCAAGCCGGCGTATTTACGGAAGAATTCTATAAGAGAATGTCCGATGCTGAAACGGCGACCAACATGGAATTGAATGGCGTTGATTTGAAGCTGGCCGAAATTTTCAAGAATTATGATGCCGCCAAATTGGCGATGAAATTCCAAATCGGGCCAAAGGAAATGACCTTCAAACAAATTCTTATGTTGGGCATGAACTGGGGCAACGAAGGGAACCGTCAAGCAATCTTGAATTCACCCTATGGATTGACCGAATTCAACATCCGGCAAGCGTTGGCCAAACTTTCAAAAGAAGATTGGGACAACATTCAAAAGACCTGGGATTTGATGGAATCCTACCGGGACCGCAGCTTTGACCTTGAAGAAAGAATGACCGGTGTCCGCCCGAAAGCGGTGGAACCATCTGTCGTGCATACGGCCTTCGGTGATTACAAAGGCGGATATTTCCCGATCGCATTTGACCCGGAAAAATCATCCGTTGTTGAAGATCGTGAAATTCGCCGGGCGATGGACAATCAATTCTCAACCCCACAATTCCGCCGGATTACAAATCGCGGATTCTTGAAATCCCGTCAAGGAAGCGTCCAACCGGTTCTTTTGAATGACCTCAATGTCGTCAAAAAGCATTTCGTTGACCTCATCACTGACTTGAATTACCGGGAAGCAAAGATTGACATGGTCCGTTTATTGAAGAATGAGGACTTAAAGAAAGCCATTCAATCCCGAATTGGCCGACATGGATTTGATGCCCTGCAAAAGTGGGTGTTGGATAGCGGCTTGAAACAAATGCCGGTGTCTGCCCCCGATCGTGTCCTTGACACATTGCGCATCAATGCGGTCAAATTCTCAATGGCCGGAAATGTCAAGGTCATGGCAACGCAGTTTTCGGGCCTTGGTGCCACTATGGCAGAAGTCGGCGGATTCAATACCGTCCGTTGGCTGGGCCATTATTTGGAAGCATTGTCCACCGGTCAATTGAAAACCTACGGGGAATTCATCTTGTCCAGGTCAAAGTTTATGCAACTACGCGCAAAGGAACTGGACCGGGATTTGAAAGACTTCTACAACAAGAACCTTGGAAAATCAAAAGCCGGCATATTCATTGATGACAAAGTGGAATTCCTGCTTCAAGGGATTCAGAAAATGGACTTTGTTGTGTCAAGCATCTCATGGCGTGCCGGATATGAAAAAGCCATTCTTGAAGGAAAGACCGAAGCGCAGGCTGTGGCATACGCTGACAGCGTTGTCCGGTTGACACAAGGCGCAGGTCGTGGCGTTGACCAATCACGCATCCAGCGCGAAAACAGCACATGGAAAATGATAACCTCTTTCTATTCGGTGTTCAATGTTATGTATAACAGATACCGCCGAGCCATCCGGGACATTCAACTTGGGCGCGGATATGAACGCCTGATTCGTGAAGCCTGCTATACCTGGTTGACACAGGCGGCCCTTGAAGGTCTGATTCGCTGGCTGTTTGACAATGACAAAAAGAAGAATCGGTCCTATGTGTCGCACTTTGCCGAACAGGCCGTGAGCCAATTATTTTCCACGAACCCGATCACATTCTATGCGTCCAGTGGCCTCGGCCGAATTGCTGCCGGGGAAAATGCGGCCACATCCAGCGCACAGCCGATTGCGTTCACCGTCTTTGACACTTCATCCAGGGCGATTCAAAACATCGTCAAAGGAAACGGTGGCAAAGCATTGAAGAATGTTGCGGAAGGCGTTGGCATGTCCACCGGTTATTTATCCAGGGCGGAAATAACAGCGGCCGAAGCAATGCTCAATCAACTTAAAAAAGGGTATTTTGACCCGATGGAATATATTAGCGGAGTGAAAAACAAATGACAATAAAACCATCAAATGCTTACAATACATACATTTGCAACGGGGGCGAAGTTGAATTTCCCTTCGCTTTCCCGGTCTTTTCGGAAACACACTTGATTGTTGAAGTGATTGTCCCGAACGGAACGAAAACAAGATTGACCTATTTGAAGGACTACACCATCACCGGCATCGGAAACGAAACCGGCGGATGCGTCATTCTGAAATATCCAGCCTTGGCCGGTGAAAGATTGACGCTTTTGTTGGCTGTGCCGGAAGAACGCTTGAACGATTACGCGGTCAATCGGCCGGTTAGCCCGGACCTATTGAATAAGGAACTTGACATTTTGGTGCAATGCCTGCAAAGGATGCGCCGGGATATTGACCGTTGTCCAAACATTGAACTTGGCCAAACATGGGAAGAATTGCTTGCGTCAATTTATCAAGCCCGGAATCAAGCCCAACAAAGCGAAATCAACATTTCAAACACGGAAGCGGCTTGCAATCAGATCAAAAATCAGATGGCCGAAATGAACGCGCAAGCGTTGGCATCAAATCAACAGCAGGTCGCGCTGGCCACACAACAGGCCAACAATGCGAACGCATACGCACAACAGGCAGAAGCTGCGACTTCATCCAAAGCCAACCGGACAATGGACAATTTGCCGGACGGTTATGATTGCATCGTTGAATCTTGGCCAACACTGGCCGACATCCAGGAAGGACGCGCGGACGGGTCCAAATGGTATGAAATTTATAAAAGCGGAAAGAAACGCATGGGCGGCCGCTTGACAATCAGCGCGGACGGTCTTGTGTGGGTATCATTCCCGAAGGCCTTCACCTATGCGCCCATCAATGTCTTTACACATCCATACAATCAACCGACAAATTCCACAAGCGACCACAACTTCCTGTCATTTCCGTTGGGGATAACAAACACCGGATTCAATTTCAAATACTTTGACAGTGATGGCTCTGCCTGGCGGCGTGGCGTTGTGTCATGGGAAGCAGTCGGATTTTAGGGGGAACAATGGCAACAAAACAAGAAAATCAAACACTTCTAAATCTTGTCAAGGATTTGGCACAATCGCAACAACAAATCACTGACATCAAGGAAACACTCACAGGATTCTGTGATGAATTCAAGAAATCAATCAGTATGGTTGAAAAGTTATATCACACCGTTTATGGGAACGGCCAACCTGGCCTTGTTCAAAATGTCCAGCACATTGATGACCGGGTAAATTCTCTTGAAGGAATTGTGAAAGAGGTCCGGGGCGGAAAGAAAGTTCTTTCTATTGCCTGGGGGATTCTCGGGGCATTGGCCGCGATTTTCATTGAAAGGATGATGCGATGACTTATAAATGGTCAAAGGCATCACTGGCCAAATTGGCAACATGTGATGCACGACTTCAAGCCATGGCCGACATGATGTTGTCCAGGTCCGAATTTGACTTGACAATCACTTGTGGCCATCGTGGTGAAAAAGAACAGCAAGATGCTTTTGATAAAGGCACAAGCAAAGCGAAATTCGGCCAAAGCAAGCATAACAACTTGCCCAGTTTGGCCATAGATATTTGTCCTTATCCGATCAGTTGGGACGATAAGGATGAACGCTGGCGCAAGATGGCATTAAATGCTATGTGGTGCGCTGGCCGGTTGGGGTTTGAAATTGTATGGGGCGGCGATTTCAAATCCTTCAAAGACATGCCCCATTTTGAGCTGAAAGGATAATTTCATGATTGATTGGATTGTTGAAAATTACAAAGACATTTGTGTTTGGATTACTACCATTGTCGGATGCGCATCATCCATTGTGAAGTTGACCCCAACAACAAAGGACGACACTGTTCTGAATAAAGTTGTTCAAGTCATTTCTGTGGCATCAATCTTTAACACGAAAAAAGACCAAGCAACATTGGACAAGGCAAAAAAATGACAGATGCCGAAATCCTAGAATTGCACGAATCCGAACGGCAACCGGTTGAATGTTGGACACGGGTCATGGGATATTTCCGCCCGTATAGCCACTTTAACAAAGGGAAAAAGTCCGAATTTGATGAAAGAGTTTGGTTCACTGAACACAAGGCTTGTCCGTGTTCAAGGGAACAATTTGCGGCCTAAATTTGGGAATGTTGCATTTTCCAAATTATTATGCTATAATATGCGCCGTTGGCGTTAGGCAGCAAGTTTTCTGATCGCCTGCATCGCCCGGAGTTGTTCTTCAAGAAGGATAATTTCGGCGCGGTGCGTAGTTCGAAGATTGGATATAACTGCCCAGCCATTCTGGACAGTGCCCAAATTTTGAAGCATATCAAAGGGCTTTTGTAGCGTATATCCAAGGTTTCCCTTGTCTAGTTCAAGAGTTCGCAGGACGAATTTCAAGAACATTCTCTTTTGGTCGGTGTTTTTGCTTAAACTGTATATTTTCCAGGCATTAGAAGCAAGTTCGCACAATTCAAACAGTGTTTCATCAAATTTGTCATTGCCGGCTTCATGGGCCTTGATTTTGGATTCTAAATTGTGGCGTTCATCGTGAAGCTGTGTCCGCTTCGTTTTATAATCTTCTTCATCAATTTTGCTGTCAAGGTATAGGTCCATCAACCGGTCAAGCCGATCATTCGTTTTTGTGAGGGATGCCTTCAAGCTGGCCACTTCATTTTTATGGAAAGCGACTTCCGCTTCCTTCGTGCTGCGCAACTTTTCCTTCAAGGCCACAAGCAACCCTTCCGGCATTTGTAGGCTTTTGAGTATCATTTCAATCTGATTGTCAATTTCCTGTTGCGGAATATACATCCGCTTGCCATTCTCATCATAGCAAATCACATAAACAAATTTGCCCTTCTTTGTGTCCGTTGAACAAATCTTCCCGGAATGCTTGCACCGGATAAGTCCCCGGTATAAATAATCCAGGGATGAGTATTTGAACGCTTTGGCCGCATTGCCTGCCATGACATCCTGGCAGCGTTCCCACATTTCCCTTGAAATAAGAGGTTCATAAACATGGCGGACCAAATCACCCTTTGACCGCATTTCCCCATAATAGAACGGATTTTTGAGCATGTTCTGAATGACGGAATTGCTGACGGGTTTTTCCTTGTATGTCAAAAGGTCCATTGCCCGGGCCTTGCGTCCAAGTTCCCGGATGGAAGTTTTTCCCAGGGAATAGATTTCAAACAGTTGCCGGACCTTTTCGGCCATGACCGGATGCGGACGGATGCAACTTTTGTTTTCCTCGTTCTTGTAGTTCTGATAACCGATCGGGGCAAGTCCGGCCCATTCCCCGTGTTTGACTTTATAATCCAGGGACCGGCGGACATTTTCGGACAATTGAAGAATATAGGACTTTGCGCCCATGATGGCGAAGTCCCACATCATAATGTCGGTTGCTCTTGCGTCCTTGTGGATGACAAGGCCTTCCCGGCAAAAGTGGATTTCAATCATCCCTTTGTTGACAAGCTCGTTTAATCTGAATTGCTCTTTGAATGAACGCTGAATTCTGTCCACTGAATCAGCGATGAGGGCGACCTTTTCTTTTTGTTTTTCGCAAAACTGAATGACGGCATTGAATTTCTTGCGATCGCCACGGGTGGACGATTCAACGATTTCAAAGGATTTGATAACATCAAGCCCCTTGCGTTTCGCGTATTCTATAAGGCGCGTATTTTGGGCGGAAAGACTGTGTCCTTCTTCCTGTTCCTTTGACGACACCCTGGTCAATATAACAGCCTTCATTCTTTAATCCTTGCCACATTATTCTTAAACTTTGGAAAGCCCCCACCAGGCATTGAGCCGCGAATTCTGCGTCCCCCTTTTTCAACGGGGCCGGGTATAACTCGCTGATGGTTGCTTCCAAGGTTTTCATATCCTACACCATTTTGACCTAAAAATCAAGTTTAATTACGAAATATCGCCATGTTAAAAGCAAAGCGGCGAATATTGAAATACCGCTTGCAAGTAGTAAAAATTTTGTTTCTTCCATATTTTCCCCCTTTAATCCTTTATGAAATAATTCAAAATGTGTTTTGTTAGGCCGGAATCGCTGATGCTCTTTTTAGAGCAATCATTCGGTATCATGAATTGAACCTGATGAGGAACCTGGCCGCGTTCTGACATTTCAATGACAATGCGCTTCATAGAATATGATGTGCTGATGTCCAGGTGAATGACCATTTCTTCTGTTTTGAATTTTTTCATTTTAGGTTTTCCTTATTTTTTGAAATTATGTCCAATTGAAATTTGCGCAGGACCACCAACGAATTGAGAGTGCATTCCATCACATCAATCTGATAGTTGGCTTCAAGCTGGGTCATCTTGCCGGCTTCCACATATTTCGGATAAACACGCTTGCGCATTTCAATTTCACGCTTGACCCCTTTGATTTGTTCTTCAAGTGTCATTTGCACACCCTCACATCCCATTGCTTTTTGCAATCAAGGCATTTGACCTTGAAGCATCCCATCGTTGTCCTGCTGGTATTGCATCGCCTGGAACGGCAACGCGGACAGGTGAAGCAATCGTCCTTGATTTCTTTGATTTTATAATCCGGGTCAATCCACTTTCCCAATCTGTGATGTTCATATACCAGGCCCTTCAACATCAGCCAAATGATGCAAGTCAATTTGTGAGGGTATTCCTTGACGGTTTTCCCTTTGTATGTGATTCTATATGTCATTGTTCGTTCCTTTCATCGCCCATTTTGATTCCGTATTTTCTGCAATACTCTTTTATGGTATGTTTTGGCGCATACTTGTTTTTGGAAAAGTCCAAGATGATTCTGTTGGCTTCTTCCAGTTGCAACAAAGCCGCACACAAATTCGCATAAATATCAACGCAATCCGTTTCCATCACTTCCCCCTTTATAAGTTGTAGCTGTCATTTAATTCTTTGTTTTCTATGTATTCCTCAATCTTTTTTCCATCTTCTTCACTTACATGATAGAAGGTAGAAGATGAATCAATAAGATTGAATACAAAGCCATTTTCCGCTTTGGATATTGACTTTATGTGCCACAAAGGAATGTTTATTTCATGAGGGATATTTGATACATTTGATTCATTTGTAATAACTGTTAGTTTCATTTAATCCCCCTTGTCCAAATCTTTTGCGGCCTTTTCAACGCTTTTCGCTACGCCCTTCAAAACGCTTGATGCGCCACAGGTTATGATGGAAAGCATTCCATCGGCTTCTTCGTTTTTGTTCTTACCGGACAAATCCTTCACAAGTTCATCAGCGCACCGAATAGGGGCAGAAGCCAAATCAATCAATGAATCAAAAAATCCCATGACTTCCCCCTTATTCTGCTGTTTCAAACAGGTGGGCCAAATTACAAGCCGATTGCCCAATATAGATGTGTTCTTCCGGGGCGATGTATTCATTATAAACGCATCCGGTTTCCTGGACCTGGAAGGCCGCGAACCATCTCTTTTCCTTTTTGTCCGGTGGACACACTGCCAACAGGACCTTTGTTTGTTTTTCTTTTGGATTGCGCCATATTTGGCCAACTTTGAATTTTGCTTTTTTTGTCATGTTTCTATCCTTTCATAAAGTCAAACAGGTTTGTTTTGACCAATTTGTATTGTTTGAATTTCGTCTGATCGCCGTAGCGGTTCGTCCGATATTTCCATTCATCGGTGATGTTCAAGCATCTGTTGTGGCGCAACCTGTGAATGATTGAGCTTAAACGCGTGATGCCGTATTCCATGAATGCTTCCCAACTTGTGATGCCTTCCTTGTTATCCCGAAGGTGGCGTTCAATCATTTCGTCCTGATTCATCTTGTCCCCCTTCCGTGTCTTTTCTGAATTGCAAGAAAGCGTTGAACAGGTTCATCCGACCTTCTTCCCCCACATACTCATTGAAAAAAGATTCTATGACCGTGAAGGCGTTTTCAACCTTGTTCTTTGTTGGCACTTTCACCTTGATGCGTTGCTTGAATGCTTCCGTTATGAACTCATTGAGGGAATCCCTTTTGTATGGAATCAACTCGGGGTTGCCGGTGATTTTGGCGTATAACTCACAGCCAACAATCGCGGTCCCAAGTGGAACGATCGCAAAGGATTCATCTTCCGGTTTTCCCATGAAGTCGTCAATCGCATCGCCTTTGGCCAAACGCCACTCGGTTGAATGGTGTTGGCACTTCGGGCAACTTATCATGAATACTTCGTGCTTCCCATCAATGGGGACATAGTGCAAGGTTTCCGCTTCTGTCCCACACTTCGGGCAAATAATCTTTTCTTTTGTCATGGCACCCCCCTTTCTCTGATTACTTGAAGAATGCCAAAATTAAAATGGCGGACAATATCAGGGCAAGGGCAATGTGCAAATACTTCACAATTCTTTTTGCTTTGCGTTCTTTATCTGCCAGCGCAATGAGCAAGATTTCCACCAATTCAGCATTGAGGATTCCGCATTCCATTGTCTTTGTGATGTTGCCGGACTTCAAAGCGTGTTGAATGTTGCCGACAGAATATCCGGTGATGAGGGATAATTTTTTGACATCCCATTTCCTGGCTTCCATTATTGTCTTTAAGTTTTTTATTGTCATCATGGTATTAGTCCTTTCTGTAATCGTTTGGGTTGAATTTGCATCCGAATGCGGCAATGTGTTTTTCATCTTCATCTTTGTTGATGCCTTTACCGGTTCCGATGTATAGTTTTCTTTGTTTTGTGATTTCGTCCTCGCATTCTACGATTCCGACAAGGCCACCATCGGCCATTGTATACCAAGTGCTAGTGATTATTTTTGACATAGTTTCCCCCTTTCATTAAAATGGAATGTCATCGTCAAAGGTTGATGCCGGTTGAGAATCCCATCCGGCTTCCTTTTCCTGTTGGTTTTCTGTTTGTTGGTTATCTTGTTTTTTTCCTTGTTCGCGGTCCAAGAGTTTTGAATATGCCTTTTGAAGCAAAAGAATGAGCCGCGGAAGGTTGTCCGGGAATGTGTTGATTGATTCCCTGGCCCATGCGCCATTTTTGTCTTTGTAGCCGCGCTGGACACAAACGGAAAGATATTCTTTCCCGTCCTCGCTTTTCCGTTCAAATACGGACACGCTGAAATTGCGGTCGCGAACTGACAAAATTGGTGGTTTCTTATCTACTGCCATGATTTCCCCCTTTCGTTATGATAATTTGACAGGCATTAAAGCAATTTGGAAAAGCCATCCGTTGACCTCTTTTTCCCAAAGGGCAACTTGATTTGCATTTTCTTGAATTGGTTGGATTGAAGAACTGCCTAGAATCTTTTTGACGATTTTCATATAATCGGGATTGAAGGCTGTGTATTCTGTCGCAAGTTTGTCAGTTTCAGGAATAACCTTTTTATATGCTGGATATTCACCGTCAATGATTTCACAAGCGACAAGCGGTTCAGCGTATAAAATGCCGACCTTGTCATCAAAGATTTCAAGTTGCGCATGAGGGAAAGTCGGGTCCGTCTTTCCGATCTTGCTGGCCAACTTGACAATGATGCCGTCTTTCAATTCTTCTGCATCAATCTTTTCGCAAGCGTGGACAATTATGTGTCCATTTGTTCCGACATAGTGTCGCAACCCACCATCATCTTGAATGAAGATTCCGGTGATGTTCGGTCTTGCTTCGTCCTTTGATACTGCCAAATGGCAATCTTTCATCAATTCCAGGTTCACTGCGTATGTTTTCTTTTCCATGTTTTATTTTCCTTTCGCTGTCCAATGGGCTTCAAAGGCCTGCGCAAATTCAGGCGTTTTGTTGATGAAGTTCACCATTGTGTTGATTCTTCCAAGTAGGATTTGCGTGTTGTCGGGTTGTTTGAAATAAGATTCAGTCCAAACTTCTTTGCGATCGCTGACCAAATATTCAAATTCTTCAATCGGCGTGCATTCCATATAAAGCAGGTGTTGGATGCTTCCTTCAAATTTCCCGGTGTCATAGTGGCCGGTGTATTTAATATCAAAGATTTTATTCCCTTTGATTACATCGGCTTTCCCATAAAGCAGATAGTCGCCAACGCGTTTTTGAACGACCTGCTGCCAATATCCGCCTTTTACAATTTCCGCAATTTCACGGACACAAGGGTCTTGACTTTCTACGCCTTTGTTGGTCATGGCATAGATTTCATTTTCAAAGTCAATTCCCTTTTGGATGGCTTCGGTTGGGGGAACCGGGACTTTGTTCAGCACATTCAGGAAGTCCTGACGGGCCTTCAAGTCGCTTTCCGGTGTCCCCTCAAAGGAAGATTCCGCGTAATAGCGATATGCATTGTAAAGACTGGCCGTAATTAAAAACGCCATCTTATGCCCCCAATTTTTGAATGAATACTTTTGCGACCTTGTCGTATGTTGCGCCAATGTCGGATGCTTTGGTGTTCAGTTCATGCTTCCAAAAGAATTCACTGTCCCAAATCTTTTCCAGGTTCTTCAATTCCTCAAAGACTTCGTTCAGCGTGGCCAAATCTTTGACCGTGGCGATCTTCTCGGTGATGACACCTTTCAAAGCGTTGTATTTATCCAGCATTTCGCTTTCTTGTGTCCGGCGTGCATTCACCGCTGCGATGATGCAATCCTGGAAGAAAGTGTTTCCCTTGTCCGTGTTTGGAATTTCAATCACGGGTTTCAAGCCCAAGGAATTTTTGGCATAGTGGCTTTCAGTTGGTGAAAATGAAATCGTGCGTGTGTTGCCTTTCATTTCCATGTAGCCCATCAAGTCCAACTCTTTGACAATATCCTTCCCGGAAGAACCGGCCACATCGGGACGGACAAAGCGGACATCGCCGTCTTTATCTTCCTTTTCGTGGGCCACAAAGATGACGGACTTGTTTTTGGATGCGATCAATTTCAATAAGTTTTGGAATTGAATCTTGACGGCACCCCATCCTTGCATTGACAAATTGCCGTTGCCTTGTTTCAATTTGGGGTTATCTTTGGCCACATAGTCGCCGATGCGGTCAATACATTTGCCCAAGGTATCAATGACGATTGTGTCAAAGGAATCAAGTTCGTTGCTGTTTAACAGGTCAAGCACTTCCTTGAAGTTGTTGACGGGCAATGACGGGCAGCGAAAGCGTGCTTCCACGCGACCGATACCACGATCAAAGTCAATCAATGCGGGTTTGCTTGCTGACAAAGCGGCTGTTGTTTTACCTGTTCCAGGTTGCCCATAAATTAAACATGAAATCGGGGCGTTGTTTTGGATTTCATTAGGTTGTTTTAATAACATTTTATTTTCCTTTCTTATTATGTTTTTATAAAGTTCTTTATTAGAACACCTATATTTCACCAAATTGGTGATAAAATGTCAATAAAAAAATCACCAAATTGGTGATATTTTTTCAAATTATTTTATAAGTGCTTGAAAAATAAGGAAATAAAAATTGAAAAAAATTTCACATTTTTGGTGAAATTACATTTTTTTCATCTGTGAAAGGATATTTTTGAACATATTTTGTGTTGTTTCGGATTCGGCTGTTGGACCGGAAGCGAATGGAATCGCAAAAACCATGAACAGGTGCGTGATTGTTGACACGGAATCCTTGACTTCAATGGTCTGTTTGCCTTTCGGCGTTTCATAAGTGGCCGTCATTGTATAGTCATCGTGCGCATAACTGGGGATGATGAAAAGCGTCAAACCGCTTATTGTGCTTGCTGTTTGGCTGTAATGGCTGTCAACATTCACCCGAATCGTCAATTTATTATTAGACGAATCGTTCAAAGTATAGCCGGAAGATTCAAGAAGGCCACCAAGCTGGCGTGCAAGATTCGCTTCTATCCCTGCGTTGTTTGTGGTGTTTTCCCGGTCATTCAATGTTCTTGTGAGAATCACACGCCCGGCAATGTCCCCGGATGCCTTTGGCAATTCGGCAGGCGGTAAATCCCCCTTGAATGTTGCACAGGACGACAAGAACAAAGCCAACGCAAGAATCTTTTTCATATTATTCCTTTCTAAAAGAGCCAACCACCACGCCGGTGATAGCACTTTCACCGGTTGTTTCATCAACTTTTATGCTTGAAAATGAAGGGTCCGATGATTGTGGGACAAGGTAAATCCCCGATTCGTTTTTAATATACTTTTTGACAGTCGCTTCAATGGATGAATTCTTTGGGTTTTTGCGTTCTACGATGACATATTTGCCATTTTCAATTGTTTGGTCCCATTCATCTATTGGCACGCAAACAACGCAAGTCCCATTCGGAAACACCTGATTCATTGATTCACCTTTCACTTCAAGACCGTATAAATGCTTTTTTTCATAGTCTTGATAATTAGGTGTGGCTATTTGATAAAAATCGCAAGGGTCCCATTGGGCGGCTTCTTGCCATTGCCCGGCCTGGACATAGCCAACGACATTGATGGTGTTGATTCCTTTGGGTAGCCATTCAAGCGGTAAAAGTTCAACCGGCTTGACGGACAAGGCCCTTGAAATCTTTTCCATCCACTCGGTGTCAAGGCTTCTTTCACCGCGTTCTAACCGGCTGACCTGTTGGAAGGTGGTCCCGGCTCGTTCTGCCACATCATTTGTGGTCATGTTTTTTTGAAGTCTGATCTCTTTAATTCTGTTTTTCATAAGGCCTTTTCCCCTTTCTTTTCCATTATACACCACTTTGGTGAAAAAGTAAATCACCATTTTGGTGAAAAAAGTCTTGACATCCTCACCAAATTGGTGATAATAGGACATGAAAGGAGTCAAAAATGAAACTTGATGACTACATAAAACTGCGAAAAATCGGCGTGAAAGAGTGCGCGAAAGAACTGGGTGTCTATCCGTTCACGATCAGCCGATGGATTTCCGGCGACCGGATTCCCCGGAAGGACACTTTGATTAAAATCGCCAAATGGTCAAATCAATGTGTCATGCCAACGGATTTCTTTTCGCAATCATCGGGCTTTGTGTCGCCCTGAACAAGAACACAATGAAAGGAAAAAAATGGAAAGCACAAACGAAATGATACACATAGTCGTTTATGGTGCGCCACAAGGGAAAGGACGGCCACGGATTTCAAAATTCGGGGGTGTCTTTACACCGGCAAAGACGGCAGCTTATGAATCCGCTGTCCGGTTTGCTGCTGGGCAAGGAATGATTGGGCATTCTTTGTTTGAGAATCCTGTTGGCGTAAAAATCCGGGCTTGCTTTGAAGTGCCGGAATCATACACGAAGAAAAAGAAAGCGTTGGCTGCACAGGGCCAACTGTTCCCGGCAAAGAAGCCGGACATTGACAACATTCAAAAGGCAATTTTGGATGGGTGCAATAAAATTGTGTGGAAGGATGATGCCCTTATTGTCAAGATTGAGATGACGAAGGAATACTCGGACAAGCCACGCGTTGAGATTGATGTTTATGAAATGAGGGGGACAGATGAGGGACAAATTTCTATTCTTTAAGAATTTCAAAGCTGTCGCCGATAAATTGCCGGACGATCTTCGGTTGAAATTCTACGATGCCATGACCGCCTATGTCTTTGATGGTGTTGAATCAGATGACCCCGTCATTGCTGCGCTTGTCGGTGCCATCAAGCCAAGTTTGGACAAAGTGGACAACCGGGGCGGAAATCATAACCCGACAGGTCAAAATCAATATAGTGAGGTCAAAACTGGTCAAAGTGGTCAATCCTTTCAAGAAACAAGAAACAAGAAACAAGAAGTATGTAAAAAGAAAAATGATAAAAAGAAAAAGGGGTCAAACGCGGTTCAATCTGACAGCTACGAAGGGGGGACACCACTATGACACGGGTAGTCAAACGCTTTGAAAACTGCACTTTGGACAATTATGTTTGCAACACCGAACAGCAAACGAAACTTGTCGCGGAACTTCGGGCCGGTATTGAAAAGGGATTTGACCACAACATCATCATCATTGGAAGCGTTGGGACGGGAAAGACACATTTGGCTTATGCTCTTTTGAATGCGCTGGCGGAACGAATGACATCACAGGACGGACAAATTCAATGGTATCGGGAAAACAAGGTCGCATTTCGTCCGATTAAAGCGGTGATTGATGGCATCCGTGCTTCATGGGATTGCAAGGATTGCCCGAATCCGCTTGAAGATTTGGCCACTGTTCCGCTTTTAATCCTTGATGAAATCGGGATGCAATACGGAACAGCAAGCGAAAGAACTGAATTATACGAACTTTTCAATCGGCGATATGAGGATATGCTTCCGACCATCGCGATCAGCAACAACGACAAAAACGGTTTGCTTCATATTTTGGGCCAACGGATTTTTGACCGATTGGCCGGTGGTGCGTCCATTTACGAAATACGCGGACGAAGTTGGCGATAACACATAACAGGAAGGGAGACAATGGAAGAAGAAAAAGACGGTCTATCTGAAAAACAAATCAACAGTCGCTTGCAAAGCGGCGACTATACCCAGGACGGACGAAAAAGGATTGTGCGCATCGGTGGCGCAATGCCAAGCCAAGAGGTCAAGAAGGAAAAATCCGACTACATTATGGACCAGTGGTTCACCTGCTGGCGGTCCCAACGCTACGGGATGCCGACAAGTCGGTTGGGCGACCACGCCTTTGAACATCACAATCATTTCTTTTACGATGAGGACGACCCCGAATTTGTTCGGAAAGTCCAGGCAAACAAAAAGATTTATCATCTTTGGTTGAAATTATGCCGGGGACACGGAATCAAACCGGAACTCTTTGAATGGCTTTTTGTCGGACCAGCGCGCGGACGGAAAGAGATTCAAAAGGTGTTCGGCACTTTGGAAAACATGAACCTGTATATCAGGCGCGCTATTTACTGGTTTAGGGAGGCCAGCGCATGTGGATAATAGAGAAAACAAGCCGAAAGATTGTCAATTCATATTGACACTTGATCGGGTCAAGAACATGGCCGGGACGGATGCGGCCGGGAACAATTCAAGATATGGCTTCGTGGACTTTTCCACAAAAAAGAAGGCCATTGTATATTGCCCCAACATGAGGACCGGACAATGCCAATTCTACGAAAGCGGTCATGAAATGTGTGTTTTTGGGGGTCAACTGTTCGGCGTTTGAATAAAAAAAACACAAGATATTGTGTTTTTACTTGACATTTTACACAAAATGTGGTATATTTATAGGGTAAGGGTGAAGTCTATTCACTTTTACTTCAAAATGTTTAATAAAGGCGGCATCAGTTGATGCTTTCTTTTTTTCCTAAAAAATACAACCTTTCAAAAAAGTCCCTGTAAAAAACAGGGGAAAAACAGGAAACAACACATGCCAAAATTTCAAAAAGGACAATCCGGGAATCTGAATGGGCGGCCAAAAGGCACCCAAAACAAGACCACCCAAACAGTGAAAGAAGCCGTGATTGCCGCATTTGATAAAGTTGGCGGTGCTTCCTACCTTGCGGAAATTGCCCACACTCAGCCCAAGGCATTTCTCAGTTTACTCGGTCGGGTCATTCCGACCGAGGTTTCTGGGTCATTGGAAGGTTTGGTTGTTAAATTGGTGAGTTATAAAGGGGGCGAAAATGACGGAAATCACGATTCCGAATGATTGGAAGCCCCGGCCATATCAATTGCCTTTTTGGCGTTATATGGAAAATGGCGGAAAGCGTGCGGTCCTTGTATGGCATCGGCGCGCTGGTAAAGATAGCACTGCAATCAATTGGACGGCCTGGGATGCCATGAAGAATGTCGGTCTATACTGGCACATGGCCCCGGAACAGACACAAGTCCGCAAAATTGTTTGGAATGCTGTCGTCAATCAAAAGCGATTGATTGACCAGGTTTTTCCGCCTGAAATCCGCAAATCGTGCAATGACACCGAAATGAAGATTGAACTTTTGAACGGTTCAATTTGGCAATGTGTCGGTTCTGATAACTATGACAGCCTGGTTGGTGCGAACCCTCGGGGCGTTGTGTTTTCGGAATACTCAATCGGGAATCCGGCGGCCTGGGATTTTATCCGTCCGATATTGGTTGAAAATAACGGATGGGCGATCTTCCCATATACGCCACGCGGACAAAATCACGGTGAAAAGTTATTCCGGGTTGCTTCTGAATCCCCGGATTGGTTTTGTCAAAAGCTGACGGTTGATGACACACACATTGTTCCACCGGAAAGAATTCAAACGGAATTGCGCGAACTGACGGAACAATTAGGAACGGAAGCGGCAAATGCTCTTGTTCAACAAGAATATTTTTGTTCTTTCACATCATCGGTCCTTGGTTCATACTATGGCCATCTGATTGATGAGTTGGAAAAACAGGGCCGAATCAATACCGAACCTTATGAACCGTCATTGCCGGTTATCACTGCATGGGATATTGGTGTCGGTGATAGCACTGCCATTTGGTTTGCCCAAAAGGTCGGCAATGAATTGAAAGTCATTGACTATTATGAAGCGTCCGGGGTTGGATTACCCCATTATGTGAAAGTCTTGAAGGAAAAGCCCTATATGTATGACTTCCACATATTACCGCATGACATACGGAACACGGACTTTTCAACCGGAATCAGTCGGTTGGATGCGTTGCGTGGGATGAATGTCGGACGCGTGGAAGTTCTTCAAGCGTCATCTGTTGATGATGGGATTGATGCGGTTCGGCGTTTATTGCCAAAATGCAAGTTTAACAAACAGACTTGTTCCGAAGGGTTGCGAAAGTTGCGACTTTATCAAAGGGATTGGTCTGATAAAAACAAGGATTGGTCCTTGAAGCCAAAGCACGACTACACCAGCCACGCGGCTGATGCTTTTCGTTATATGGCGCAAGGCTACATGCGGTTTAACCCAGTGAACGCGCGGCCATTACCGGCTGTTTCGTTTGCTGACACGACAAGTTGGGAAGCCTTTTGATGGATGCATACATTTTCTTTGATAAGCGGCGCGGTCCGATTTCTGCGCCCTGGCATTTGGTATGCAACCGGAATTGGTCGCATTGTTTGGCCCTCATAGATGATGGGGACAAAAGCATTGTTTGCGAACAATTAGCCGGTGGGCTTGCAATCTTAAAAGGTTCAAGTATTCAAGAGGAAATTGACCACTGGAAGAAATTTGATGGAACGGCGATCGTGAAATATCCGATGCCCAAAGATTTCGGAACAAGATTTCGTTGGCGTGGGATTATGACCTGCGTGTCCATCGTCAAAGCGATTTTACGAATTGAAAACCCTTTTATAGTTTCGCCAAAAGGGCTGTTTCAATATTTAGTGAAAAACGGCGGAACAATTATTTTCAAAAAGGATTGTTAAATGGGACTTGGTAAATCATTCAAAAAGGCGGTTGGTAAAGTTAGCCACGCCTTAGGTGGCAATGCTTATGGAAGCGTATTCAAAGCGGAAGCTGCGAAGAAGCAGGCACAAGCCGAAGCTGCCGAAAAAGTCAAAGCGGCACAACATGACAAAGAAGCCGCTGCTCTTGCGGAAGATATTAAAAAGAAAAGAAGCGCAAAGAGCCAAAACTCTTTAATTTCAACCGAAACGATTCAACAGTTTATGCGAAGTCTTTTGGGATAGGGGGACACGATGACACAAGCATTTAGAAAACCATCAACACGAATTGCATCTGCTACACTTGCCCTTCAACAAAAGCAAGAAGCCGAAGCCAAAGAAAAGGAAAGACTATTGAAAAAGCAACAGGACGCGGCTTTAAGAATGCGCCGCAACACTGGCACACAATCTTTAATTTCCGATGAAAGCATCCCATCAACTCGCAACACATTAGGATAAAAAATTATGAGCAGACTGAAAATTGAAGCACTTATTGAACGCGTCAAGCGTTCGCGCGCTGAAATAGAAGCGAATAGGTCGCTATTGGAAGATGCTGATGAATACACAAATCCTTTCTCTAAATCATATTTGAACAGCACTTCATCAGCGCAAGCACTGACACCGGCGACAAAGTCGTATGACAGCACGGCGATGATTGCGTCAAATAACTTTGTCAACACAATGGTGAGTAAATTCACACCGCCATTTCAACGCTGGGCTGAATTACATGTTGGTCCTGCGGTTCCCAAAGATAAACGGGACAATATTGACAAAGCCCTTGAAAGTATTACCGACATCATCTTTGCCAATCTAGCAGCGTCAAACTTCAATACAGCTGCGCCCGAAATGTATCGTGAACTCGGCAAAGGGACAGGAATTTTGTTCTGCCTTGAAGGCGATGAAACAATGCCTTTGAATTTCTTGTCTGCCCCGATCATGCAAATGGGATTCCTAGAAGGTAAAAATGGGACTATTGACTTCATTGTTCGCCAACGCAAAATCAAACATCGTTTAATCAAAGAAACATGGCGTAAAGCCGAAATTTCATCCACATTGTCCGATGCGATAAGGGACAAGCCCGATGATGAAGTTGAGGTCAAGGAATGTTTTTATTATGACTACGACATGTTCATTTGGCATTATGAGGTTTTGCTAGAAAGCGAAAAAGAAGTGATTTATCACTCCGAAAGTAAAACTTGCCCGGTCATTATTCCGCGGTGGATGAAAATCCCGGGCTTCGCGATAGGAGTGGGTCCCGTCTTGATGGCCTTGCCCGACATCAAAACATTAAACAAGATGAAAGAGTTGTCATTGCGCTTGGCTGCTCTTAGCGTCTTTGGCGTTTATACGGTCATCAATGACGGCGTATTTAATCCGAACACGGTCAAGATAAAGCCCGGTGCATTCATTGCGGTGCAACGGAACGGCGGACCGGAAGGACGGACAATTGAGCCATTGCCAAAGACCGGTGATTTCCAGGTTCAAGAATTTATGTTGAACGATTTGAAGGACCAAATCCGTCAAATCATGTTGGACAATCGCTTGCCACAAGAAAACGGTCCTGTTCGTTCTGCTTTGGAAATTGCGGAACGCGTCAAGACCTTGGCCACCGACATCGGCGCATCTTATGGACGGCTTATCTTTGAATATGTGATTCCATTATTCCGCCGAGTGATTGAAATTTTAGAAAAGAAGGGATTGCTTGTTTTGCCCAAAGGATTTGACATTGACAGCTTCTTTGTTCAAGTCCAGGTTTTAAGCCCGATCGCACAACAGCAATCAATTGAGGATGTTCAAAAGTTTGTTCAAGCATATCAAATGGTCGCTGGCATTGACCCGGCGTTGGCTGAATTGTCGTTTATGTTGGAAGATGTCCCGGCCTGGATTTGCGAAAAAATCGGTTCACCTGGAACTTTATTGCGAGATGACACCGACAAACAAGAATTGAAAGACCAAATCAAAGCACGGGTTGCGGAAAAATTAGCGCAACTTGAAGCACAACAAATGGGGGCATCCACAAATGGCTGATGAATTTGACCCGGGAATGACACCGGAACAAAAAGCGGAATTTGACAAAGCATTCACGGAACGGATGAAAATCGGTTCCTTGATGAAACAGGTATTTTCCACAGATGAAGGAAAGCAAGTCCTTTCTCACTTGCGCAACATCTATGTTGAAAATTGCAAATGGAATCCAAAGTTGGATGTCCTGGATAGTATTCGCTGGGGCTTCATTCGTGAAGGTCAAGCGATGGTTGTCCAATCCATTGAAGAACAAATTGAATTTTTTAACAAAAACAACAAGGAGTGAAAACTATGGCTGAGAATGAAAACACCAATCAGGAAGGCACACAAGCCCCTGAAAACACAACACCACAAAATCCGAGTGGTGAACAACCCAACACGGAAACAACCGGAAGTGAAACGCTTCCAGGTGAAAAGCCCGAATTCCTACCGGAAGATTGTTGGGATGCGGACAATAAGCAAGTCAATTCTGAAATGCTATTGAAGGCCTTTGAACAGGAACAAAATCGCGTCAAAGGTCTGCGGACAAAGTTGGCCAAGGGCGAAGATAAAGCCCCGAAGTCCCCGGATGATTACGACTTCAAGTTTGAAGAAGGCGTTGAAGTCAATGAAGATGATGCCATGTTGAAAGCATTCAAGCAAGTGGCGCATTCTTCCGGGTTGAGCAATGAACGGGCCAACAAGATTTTGAACGAGTTTATCAAGGCAACCGGTGGCTTTGCGGCCAACGATGCCGAACCAACACCCGAAGAAATAGAAGCACATAAGACCGAAGAATTGGAAAAGATCGGTGCGAATGCGACCGCCGTGGTCCGTGCTGTGAACAGCTGGGGAAAATCCATGGTCGCACAGGGTGTTTGGTCTGAAAGTGATTTAGAAGCAATTGAAGGTGTGGCGACAACTGCGGATGTTGTCATTGCACTGAACAAGCTGCGTTCTGTTATGGGTGGGTCTGATATTCCGACAATGGATTCCATTGATGACGGCTTACCTTCTGATCGTGAGATTCAACAGATGATAGCTTCAAAGAAATACCAGGAAGGCGATGAAGCAACCCTGCGCAAGGTTGA